>ENA-UOUL01000318-UOUL01000318.1-bioreactor-metagenome-genome-assembly--contig:-NODE-318-length-84210-cov-5.800007_pt1 | contig 84210 bp, 68 predicted proteins | sample MGYA00249838_ERZ747220 | MGnify/ENA primary metagenome ERZ747220 (study PRJEB28778, sample SAMN05720191) | bioreactor metagenome | isolation source: Anaerobic biogas reactor | place: USA:Washington... | reverse complement strand
ACGTCGCCCCAGACACGCGCCAGCTCCCCACGTAAACTGCGCGCCGCGCGCTCAAAAAAATGGAACAAATTTGAGAATTTTTTCGCGCCGTTGACTGGTTCCGGGGCGACACGCCCCGGCTCTGCTCTCCTGGCTGTTCGGAGATACTGGACGGTCCCGCCGGTTCGGAGATAATCGAGAAGCAGACCTTTTATGCGTTCCATACTGACGGGATTCATCTGTGATAGAAAAACCTGATCCATCCGCTCGTGCGGGCGACGTACCCGATCCCGCGGCTCGTGAATCGAACCCAACGCCGCCGGGCGGCCTTAGCCCTTCGGGTGACGTGCCCGACGCTGCAGCTCCTGCATCAAATTTAACGACCGGTGGCCACAAAACGGTTGGCGACGCGCCCCACCCCGCGGCTCATGAATCCAACCCTAGGCCTCTGGGCGGCGGACCGCCGCCGGCTCATGCGGCGGCCGCAAAGCATCCGGGCGACATGCCGGTCAGCGAACTCCGGGCCGCGATGCACCAGGTGGCCGACATGGTGGCCGACTATTTCGAGAACCTGGAGCACTACCCGGTCGTTCCCAAGATTCGCCCCGGCGACGTGCGCGCCGCGCTGCCGCCCGCGCCGCCGAATGAGCCCGAGCCGGCGGAGCGAATCCTGGCCGACTACCGCGCGCTGATCGAGCCGAACACCACGCACTGGAACCACCCGGGCTTCATGGGCTACTTCGCCGTAACCGGTTCCGGCCCCGGCGTCCTTGGCGAGGCGCTGGCGGCCGCGCTCAACAACAACGCCATGCTATGGCGCACGGGGCCCGCCTCGACCGAGCTGGAAGAGCTCGTATGCGACTGGCTGCGGCAGATGATGGGCCTGCCGGCCGAGTTCAAAGGGCACATCAACGACACCGCATCCATCAGCTCGATGCTGGCGCTGACCGCCGCCCGCCAGCGGGTACGCGACTTCGACGTCCGCCGTCGCGGCCTGGCCGGACGCTCCGAACTGCCGCGGCTGCGAATCTACGCCAGCGAGCAGGCGCACTCGTCCATCGCCAAGGCGGCCATCGTCATCGGCGTCGGGCTGGACAACTTGCGCAAGATCCCGACCGACAAAGAGTATCGCATGCAGCCGGCCGCGCTGGCCGCCGCGATCAGAGAAGACCGGGCGGCCGGTATGTGCCCGATGGCAGTGGTGGCGACGGTCGGCACGACGTCCACCACCAGCATTGACCCCGTGCCGGAGATAGCCGCGATTTGCCGGCGTGAGGGCTTGTGGCTGCATATCGACTCGGCGTATGCGGGCGTGGCGGCCATGTGCCCGGAGTTGCGGGCGCTGATGCCGGGCCTGGGCGAGGCCGACTCGCTGGTCACCAACGCACACAAGTGGCTGTTCGTGCCGTCGGATTGCTCGGTGCTATTCGTGCGTGATGCGGCGCAGTGGCGCGAGACGTTCTCGATCGTGCCGCATTACCTGAGCACGAGCGAGACGGATGCGACGAATCTCATGGATTACGGCGTTCAGCTTGGGCGGCGCTTCCGTTCGCTGAAGATGTGGATGGTGCTGCGGGCGTTCGGCGTTTCCGGCTTGCAGGAGCGCATTCGCAACCACTGCCGCCTGGCGCGGATGTTCGCCGATTGGGTGAGAGCGGAGCCCGGTTTCGAGCTGATAGCGCCGGTCCTGTTCAGCACGATCTGTTTCCGAGCCGTGCCCGACTTGCCGCCGGCGCAACAGGACGAGTTCAACGCCCGGCTGCTGCAAACCGTCAATGCGGCCGGGCCGGTGCTGGTCTCGCACACGCAGCTCAACGAACGGTACGCGATGCGAATCGCGATCGGCAGCCTGCGGACCGAGGAGCGCCACCTTGCCGCGGCCTGGAAGCTGATCCGCGACACGCACCGTGAGATGCTGTCGTCGGGCTATGGCCGTCGTTGATTATGCCTCGCGCCGCTCGGGCTCTGCTTCGTCGAGGCGGTAGCGCTTCATCTTCTTGTACAGCGTCGTACGGTTGATGTTGAGCATCTCCGCCGTCTGAATGCGGTTCCAGTTGTTGGCCCGCAGGGCGGCCAGCAATATCCGGCGTTCCGGTTCGGCCAGGGCTTCCTTGAGGGTCATGGCCGATCCGGTAAATCCGGCCGCCAGGTGTAGCGGCGTATCGCCGTCGACCGCCTGCACCAGGGCCGGCGGCAGGTCGGATTTGAGCACTTGCTCATGCCGCGTCAGGACGACGGCGCGTTCGATGCAGTTGGCCAATTCACGAACGTTGCCGGGCCAGTAATAGCGCTGCATCGTGGCCAGGGCCTCGTCCGAAAAGCCGGTCAGCCGCTTGTGCGACTTGGCCGCATAATGCTGGAGAAAGTGCGTTGCCAGCAACGGGATGTCGCCCAGGCGCTCGCGTAAGGGCGGCAGCTCAACGTTGACCACGTTAATGCGGTAGAAGAGGTCCGCGCGGAACCGCCCGGCTTCCACTTCTTTTTGGAGCGAGACGTTTGTGGCCAGAATCACGCGTACGTCAGCCGTCAGCGTGCGGTTGGACCCGAGGGGTTCGAACTGCCGTTCCTGAAGCACGCGCAGGAGTTTCATTTGCAGGCTGGGAGGCGCGCATGAAATCTCATCCAGCAGAATCGTGCCGCCCTGGGCCGCCCGGAATTTGCCGTCCTTGTCCGCGACGGCTCCGGTGAAGGCCCCGCGCGTGTGGCCAAACAGCTCAGAAGCCAGCAACGTCTCCGGGATGGCGCCGCAGCTCACCTCGATGAAGGGGGCATCACGCCGCGAACTGAGCGAGTGAATGACGCGCGCGATCAACGATTTGCCGGTGCCGGTTTCGCCGTGAATTAGTACGGTGGCCGTCGATTCCGCGACCGCTTCAATCAGGTCAAACACACGCTGCATCTGGTGCGTGCTGCCGATCACGCTGTGCAGGTTGCAGGGCTGATCGTCCGGCCGCGCGAGACTGCGCGCCTGGCGCGTATGTTCACGCTGCCGCAACGCAGCCTGTACTACGCCCCGCAGATGCTCCGCGCGTAGCGGCTTGGGCAGGTAATCAAGCGCTCCCAGCCGCACGGCCTTGACCGCAGCTTCGATGCTGCCGTACCGCGGGATCAGGATGACTTCAGTAGCCGGCCAGCGCTGCCGCCAGTTTTGCAGAACCTCGCAACCCGCCTCGGTTTCAATCCGCAAATCCGCCAGAATCAGGTCGAATTCTGACTTTTCGAGCGCCTGGAGCGCTTCGGATGGCCGGGCAACGGCGGCGACGCCGTATCCGGTGTCCCGTAACATCCGCTCCAGCGTGCTCAATACAATCGCGTCCTCATCCAGCACCAGAATGCGATGAGTGGGACCGGGGGAATCCTGCGGATAAGAGCTGTTGCGCGTCCTGGCAAAGGTGTTGATGGACGCCACTCCGTCTACGTCTTCAGGCCTGACGACGTTTCCGGGTTTTCTGACCGGACGCATCACGAAGGGGCTGCTCGAAGGCTAACTAAGGGTCCTGCTTCGCAAAAACAACATAAGCGATCCGGATGGCAGTTTCAATGGACGATGAACGTCCGAGAACTCGTGGCCTTGTGGCTGAAACCGCTCGCGATGTAGTCAAAACCGTCCACGTTCACGACCAGGACGGCTCGCAGCCCGGCTACGTAAGTCGTTTCAAGATATGCACTTCCATCCGGCAGATACGTCCCCGGATTGAACCCTAACTCGACTAGTCCGGCTCCATTGTGAACCCGGATTGCCTGAACCCAGAACGGGGTCCCGCCGTCCAAACGTGTCCCTGAACTCACTACACCAATGACGATGCCGCGCCGCAAATCCGGACAGGGCCCCACCTGCGGAACCGCTTGCGACAACTGCCGCCACTGCCCCTCGCTCGTCACCTCCAGCAGCCCCAAGCGTCGCCCCAGTGGATGTATCAACGGCTGCAGCGCGGCCGGATCGCTCACCACGTGACAACGGAGTCCCGCCGGTACGCGTGCCGGGCAGGCCTCAAGCTCTGCGAGATTTACGATGTGTCGGGGCCCCAGCGGTCCCATCGCGCAGGCGGTCAATCCGATCAAGGCCGCACCGGCAGCGAGCACCAGTGCGTTGCGCGCAAGCAGCGGCGGCCGTTTGGGCGGCGCCGGGCTGGCATTCAGCTTGCAGAGGGTGCTTGGCAAGCTTAGTCTCACTGACCCCAGCCGGCGCCCAGGGGCAATCCGGCGGGTATATCGACCAAAGCGCCCCGACTCAGGAGTTTTCCGGAATGATCATCGGCGTCCCGACAGAAATAAAACCGCAAGAGTACCGAGTCGCAGTGGCACCGGCTGGCGTTGAAGAACTGCGCCGCGCCGGGCACACCGTCCTGGTTCAGAAGGCAGCCGGGGTCAATTCGGGATTTGCGGACGAGGATTATCAGGCCCTTGGCGCTGATATCGTGGAGACCGCCGATGAAATCTGGCAGCAGGCCGATTTGATCTGCAAGGTCAAGGAGCCGCTGCCGCAGGAGGTCAAGAAGATCCGCCCGCGGCAGGTGGTTTTCACATATTTTCACTTCGCGGCCAATCGGGAGCTGACCGAAGGCGTGCGCGATTCTGACTGCGTGGCGATCGCGTATGAGACGGTCGTGGATCGCGAAGGACGCCTGCCACTGCTGGCGCCCATGAGCGAAGTGGCCGGCAAGATGAGCATTCAGGAAGGGGCCAAGTATCTGGAAAAACCGATGCAGGGTCGCGGCATCCTGCTGGGCGGAATTCCGGGAGTCGAGCCGGCGAACGTGCTTGTGTTGGGCGGCGGCATCGTGGGGACGTGCGCCGCGCGTATGGCCGCGGGGCTAGGCGCCAACGTCGTGATGATGGACATCGACCTGTACCGTTTGCGTTACCTGGCGGAGGTTCTGCCGGCCAACGTGCGCACGGTTTACAGCACGCCGGCGGCGATTCGCAATCATCTTGAGCGGGCTGACCTGGTCATCGGGGCCGTGCTGATTCCCGGGGCGCGCTGCCCGACGCTGGTGCCGCGCGAGTACCTCAAGCTCATGAAGCCCGGCTCGGTGATTGTCGACGTCGGCGTGGACCAGGGCGGTTGTTGCGAAACCACCAAGCCCACCACTCATGAGAACCCCACTTACGTCGTGGACGGCGTGCTGCACTACGGCGTCGCCAACATGCCCGGCGCGGTCGGACGCACCAGCACCATCGGCCTCACGAACGCGACAATTTCCTACCTTGTCAAGCTCGCCCAACGCGGGTTTGATAGAGCCATCGCGGCCGACCCCGGACTGGCGGCGGGCGTCAACATGGCTTACGGTAAGATCACCAACCAGGCCGTCGCCGAGGCGTTCGGCCTGCCGTACGAGCCATACGAGCCCAGGGTGTAGTGGGGCTCGCGCCGAAGTGGCACAGGCGTCCCGCCGGTGATTGCGCCGGGCGGGTGCCGGTGTCGCTAAGTGTGCCACAAGCGTGTGCACTGTAGGACCGGTTTCGAACCGGTCCTGCAAGGTTTTGCGCCTGCGGTCCTACAAGGTTTTACGCCTGCGGTTCACTCAAGGCAGGACCACAAGCATGAAGAAATGGCTGATCGTCTTGGGTCTGGCCGCCTTGATCGGCGGCGTCTGGTACGTTGTTCGCACGAAGATTCGCTACACGCCGGTCTGGTTTCAGCCCAAATTCGGGACGGTCACGCGTGGTGACATCAGCGTGCCGGTTACGGCCGCGGGTCTGATCGAGCCCAACCTGCGCATCGAGGTCAAAGCCAAAGCCTCGGGCGAGGTGATCGAAGTTCCCGTCACGGAAGGGACCTTCGTCCACAAGGGGGACAAGCTCCTGGTGCTCAAAAAGGACGACGAGCAGCGGCGTTACGATGCCGCCAAGGCAGACGTCGATCGCGCCAAGGCGATGCTCGAGCAGGCCAAGGTGGGCGTCAGTAAAGCCGAGGCCAATATCATTACCGCCGAAGCCGAGGTCGAGCGCCTTGCGGCCGAGGTGGAAGTTAGCGCCGAGGATCTCAGGCACGCCGAAATCAACCACGAAAACAGGGTTGAGACCAGCCAGGGTTTGATCACCATGCGCGGCCGGCACACGGTGAATCTGGCGCTGAAAAAGGCGGCCGAAGCGCGCCTCACGATCGCGTACGCCGCGCTGAAGGAAGCGGAAGAGGCGGTCAAGCTGCAGGAGGCCGCCCTGCGCGTGGCGGAGAGTTCGTTCGGCGATGCAAAACAACGGCTCGATGAAACCACGCTGATTGCCCAGTACGACGCAATCGTCACCGAAGTCCGCGTGAAAATGAGCGAGGTCATTCAGGGCGGCATGAACACGCTTACCGGCGGCACCCCGGTCATGTACCTCGCGGAAGTGTCGCGCAAGAAGGTGGTGGCGCGCCTGGACGAATCCGACTACGGCAGTGTGCTGAAGATCTCGCCCATCGACGCTCTGCCCGAAATGCCCGGCCTCAAGGAAGCGGCGGCCGCTACCGCCATGGAGCTGGAACGCCGCTCCGGAACCGTCAAACTCACGGTCGACGCCTTCCCGGAAGAGAGCTTCACCGGGGTCATCGAGCGCGTCGAGCCGCAGGGCAAGCTGAACGCGGGCTCGGCCGTAATTCAATATGACGTCCACGTGGCCATCACGGACCCGAACGCACACAAGCTGCCGCTGGGCGCCCAGGCGCAGGTCGAGTTCACCGTCCAGAGCGCCAAGGACGCGCTTCTGGTGCCGGCCGAGGCCGTTAAGAGCCACCCGAACCAAATCGACCAGCGCGGCGTTTACGTTGAGCAACCCCCGGAGCCGGGCTCGAACGAACAGTGGGGCAAGAAGTTCATCCCCTGCCGCGTCGGCATCATAGACGGCCAGCACGCGCAGATCCTCGAAGTTCTGGACGGCGAGAAGATCGAGGTGGGCCAGAGAGTCTTCACGAAGTTGCCGGCGAGCACGGAGAAGGCCGAGTCGTAAGCGGCGGAGTCGCGAAGTTGGCGCTGATCGAAGTAAAGGGTCTGACTAAGCTCTACCGCATGGGCGACTCGGTGGTCCGCGCCCTGGACGGCGTAGACCTGACCATCGAGCGCGGCGAGTTCGTCGCCATCACCGGCGCCTCCGGCAGCGGCAAGAGCACCATCATGCACCTGATCGGCGGGCTCGACCGCCCGACCTCCGGGCGCTTCCTGTTCGACGGGCGCGATTTCAGCGACTTGTCCGACCGGCAGCTCGCCAACATGCGCAACCGCCAGATCGGCTTCGTTTTTCAAACCTTCAACCTGATCAACCGCATCACCGCGCTCGACAACGTTGCCGTTCCGCTGTTCTACGCGCGTCGCGCCAACACGCATGGGCCTGCCCTGCGGGCCCTGGAGCGCGTCGGGCTGGCGCATCGGGCCCATCACCACTCCAACGAGCTCTCCGGCGGCGAGCGGCAGCGTGTGGCCATCGCCCGCGCGATCGTGAACGACCCGCCCTTGCTGCTGGCGGACGAACCGACGGGCAACCTCGATTCGCGCACCGGCCAGCAGATCATGGAAATCTTCCGCGAGTTGAACCGGCAAGGCGTAACCATCGTGCTGGTGACGCACGAGCACGAAGTGGCCGTTCAAGCGCGGCGCATTGTGCAAATGCGCGACGGCAAGATCGTCGCCGATCGGCTCACGTCCGAGATGCAATCGCAGGCCGGACTGGATGGTTTGCAGGTCCGCATGCCGGTTGAACTCGAGACGAGCGCGCCGGCCATCGCCGCGCGCGGCGCAGCGACCACGGCCGCCCGCGCGCCGGCGGAGGCAGCGGGCGCCGGCAGGATCGCTGCGACCGCGGGCGCCAGCACCATTGCGGCGGCGACCGCTGGCGTTCGCACGGTGACCGCAGGCGCCCGAGTCGCGGGCCATTCGGCCATTCGCGCGCCCGAGCAACCGGAGCCGTCGGGAAGCGGGCACACTGGGCCAGTGCGGCCTGAGGGGATCGAGTCGCGCGGCGTTGCCACCATCGCCCGGGCGCCCACCGAACCCGCCGATTCAGGTCTCGACCTCGGCCCGCGCCGACTGGCACCCGGGGCGAACGCGACCTTCATCCTCGGCTTGCTGGCGCTGGTTGTGGTTCTGGCGGCAATCGTCTTCGGGGTAGTCGTGCAGGTCGCAGCCAGCGGCTTGAATCTGGAATCCCTGCCGCCACAAGAGCGGGTCAAGGCCATTCCGCGCTGGATGATGATCGGCAGCGTGCTCATGATCCTCGGCTGGCTGGGCGGGTTTGTAACAGGCATCGTCGCCCTGGTCGTCGCCCGCTTGACGCGCAAGCGCATGCGCGACATTCCGGGCAACTGGTACGGCGGCCTGCGCATCTGGATCGGCGTAGCGGCCGGCTGCCTGGCATCTTTCGGGCCGTTGGTCGCGATCGCCGCCAACCTCGTCGTCAAACTGCTGCGCTAATCAGGCCGCGGAAGCTTGGGCGCGACGAGTGCGAAGGTGGGAAGGTGAGGAAAGTGGGAAGGGGTGAAGAGGCGAGCGGGAGAGCAGGAGTGACCGGAGGCGGGTGCCATGCCCAAGCCGCGTAGCGGCGCGGGCATGCCCCTGGGTAATCGGGGTCGGATGCCGGGCGATCGGTGGCGAAAATAGACCGAGCAACGGCGTCAGACGCGGCGGCAACTGGTGACGGCATGCCCGCGCCCCGCTGTCGCGGGGCTTGGGCATGGCACCCGAAAACGCCTGGGCCTTGAGCGCCTCGGCCAAGCGTGGTAGACTATTCCATTTCCCTAAGGCTTGACGGAGTTGCTGGATGGACATCGCGCCCGGTACCAAGATTCGTGTCGAGATAACGGCGACGCCTCGCTCGGAGGCGGCCCGCAAAACGCTTACCCGCGTTTGCAGCAAGGACCCCCGCGCGGTACGCCAGAGCCGCTGGCGCAAGCAGCACCGGCCCTCGCTCCGCAAGTCGCGCCGTGGCGGCCGGATGTGGGAACATCGCATGAAATCGCGGGTCCCCGTGCAGCTCACGCCGGGCAGCTCCTATACGCTCCACGGTTCGGCGGACGTTCTCCGCGATCTGCAGAGCGTAAGCCGCTGGGTCGCCGTAACGCCCGCCTAAAACCCACGCATTTCCGACTGGGGCATGGCCCGCCAGGGGCGCCGCCCAGGAGTATTGAGTGGAGTTTTTGCAGGGCGCTTATGACGCGCTGATCCACCTCGACCAGCACCTCGGTGACCTCGTAGGCAACTACGGGTCGTGGATATACGGGCTGCTGTTTGCGATAATCTTTCTCGAAACCGGCATCGTCTTCACGCCCTTCCTGCCCGGGGACTCGTTGCTGTTCGTGGCCGGCTCGCTGTCCGCCCGCGGCTTGATGAACGAATGGCTGCTGTTCGCGCTGCTCTCGGCGGCGGCGATTTTGGGCGACACGTGCAACTACTGGATCGGCAAGGCGTTCGGTACTTTGATGATCAAAAAGGGGTGGATAAAGCGCGCCCACCTGGACCGCACACACAGTTTCTTTGAACGCTACGGCGGGAAAACCATCATCATTGCCCGGTTCGTGCCGATCGTGCGAACGTTCGCTCCATTCGTGGCCGGCATCGGCGCGATGACCTATCACCGCTTCATCGTTTATAACGTCGTGGGCGGGGTGGCGTGGGTGGCGATTTTCGTTTTCGGGGGCAGGCTCTTCGGGAGCCTCCCGCGGATCAAAGACAATTTCGGCTTCGTCGTCATCGCGATCATAATCATCTCAGTGCTGCCGGCGGTCTGGGAATTCCTTCGCGTCAAGCTAGCGCGACCGCCGTCCTCCGGCGACAGCAGTTTGGATTGCCGTGACCTACCAGCCACGACAAATGCGGGTCAATCAGACCCTCCGGGTCGTCCGTCGTGATGAGCTTTGGTAAGCTTTGACGTCTATCGCGGAACTTTCCTGACTTTCCCTTATAATCCCCCTCCCCGTGCGAAGCGGCCTCATTCGCGACTACGCGCCTCGGACACCTGCCGTCCGCTTGGGCACGCAGCTTGCTTACTCGTAATTCAAGCGGCGGTGAGGAACACCGGCAGACGCAAGCGTCCTTCGCGTAAGTTGATACAGGAGCCAGACTTATGAAGATTTTGATCGCGGACAAGTTCGAGGCGTTCGGCATTCAACAGTTGAAGGAAATCACCGATGGCGTGGTGTGCGAGCCGGAATTGAAGGACGAGACGCTCACCAAGCGCATCGCGGAGTTCGATCCGGCCATCCTGATCGTTCGCTCGACCAAGGTGCAGGCGCCGCAGTTCGACGCCGGCAAATCGCTGAAGCTGGTGATTCGGGCCGGTTCGGGCGTCGATACGATTGACGTGCCGTACGCGACGAAGAAGGGGATCAAGGTTGCCAATTGCCCGGGCATGAACGCAATTGCGGTCGCCGAACTGGTCATGGGGCACATGCTCAACATGGACCGGCGAATCGCGGACAACGTCGCCGACGCGCGGGCGCACAAGTGGAACAAGAAGGAATACAGCAAGGCGGCCGGACTGAAGGGTCGCACGCTGGGCATCGTCGGCGTCGGGCGGATCGGCAGCGCCGTGGCCAAGCGCGCCCTGGCGTTCGAAATGAACGTGCTGTACTACGACGTGATTCCGGATATCAAGCCCGCGGACGATCCGCACTGCAAGCGGGCCAGCTTGGACGAGCTGTTCAAGCAGTCGGACATCATCACCCTTCACGTTCCCGGCACGGGCGACACCAAGCACCTGGTCAATGCCGAACGGATCGCGACCATGAAGAAGGGCGCGATGATCATCAATACCAGCCGCGCGTCGGTAGTGGATGAGCCGGCTTTGATCGCCGCGCTCAAGAGCGGGCATCTGAAGGCGGCGGCGGTGGACGTGTACGACAACGAGCCGGCCGCGGACGCGAAGGAAATCACTTCGCCGCTGGTGGACGTGCCAAACCTGTACGGCACGCACCACATTGGCGCTTCGACCGACCAGGCCCAGGCGGCGGTGGCCGAGGAGACCGTGCGGATCGTGCGCGAGTTCAAGAAGAGCGGTAAAGCGCTCAATGCGGTGAACTAAGTAGTGTCAGCGGGCGAATGTCGTTGGCCAGCGCCGGTGGTGAGAGTTCGAGGCGGCGCTGAAACGGCCAAAGCCGGTTCTGAAAACGATCAAGGTTAGCGCGGGCGTTAACAAAGCCCTGCGCGAGACGGCATGCGCTGCGGGCGGGTCTGGGCTAAGGTCCGACAAGCTGTTGGACCATGCTCAGATCCGCCAAGTCCACATCGCCGTCCTGATCCAGTTCAAACACGACGGCGCAATCCTCTGAAACTCGATTCTCGACGCCTATAAAACACAACCGCGCCAGGCGCAGGTCGATTGCATCCACGTCCCTATCGCCATCGGCGTCCCCAAACACCGGCGGCGAAATGCGATAGACACCGTGCGTGCCGTCAGTGAAGTTTAAACCCATCACAAGCATGCCGCTGTCGTTGAAGGATTGCGGCAAGCCATCTCCCCCGCCGGTCTGAGAAGCGTAACCCCCTGCTAGTTCCAAACCGTCGGCCGCATACACGGCGCGACCGCCGACGATGTCGCCGGTGCGCAGCAGCGGTTCCAGCGCCGCAGTGCATGCGGGCGCATCCAAAGAACAAGCTTGTCTTCGTCCGTTACGCCGGGACCGGCAATTTCAGTGATGCCGACTATGTCCCCCACTCGGTTCAGCGCCGCCAGAGCCGGCAATCCGCCGGCGAGCACCAGCGTAGTGCCGTCCGGGAAACCCGGCGCTGGGTCTCCATCGCGCATGACTTGGCGCGGCGCTCCAATCGGGCCAAAGTACACCGCCCACTTGTTTGCGTCGGTTATTCCCGGCCCGGCGTACTGCACGCTACCCAACTCCTCGCCCCTGTCATTGATAAGGACGGAGCTACCGGGCAAAACGGTTACGTCGGGCCCGACCTCCAGGGGGGCAGGCTGCCCCTCGCGCAATACCGCGTACAGCCCATCTGAGTTACCAACGTAGCGCACCACGTCATTCGACGGGGCGACGCCGGAACCCTGGATATACGCGATCTCACCGGTCTGCCCGGCAGCATTGAACGCCACGCCTCCGGCTGGCACCTGCTTGTATGTCACCCCGGCCGGCATGTCCGCCGCGGGCTCTGAGGAGCGGGCGACTTTCCGAAGCGCTCCGGGCGGCCCCTGCCAGTGGCCGTAGTAGTTGGCCGACGTGACGCCTGGTCCGAGCAATGTGCCCTTGAATCCGATTTCGCCCGCGTCGTTATGGACGATGAATGTGGCATTCGTGAAGACGACTCCGGGCGCGCAACCTGGGGCCTGCATGCCGGTTATGAATACAAGCTCCAGCTCGTCCGGCGGACCAATCCAGACGACGCGCCACTGGTGGTCCGGACCCAGATAATCGTTCACGCGCAGAATCCCGCGCGGGCTGAAGTGGCCGATGGGCGCGTGCAGGTAATAGCCCGGGCAGTCAGGGGCCGGCTCTCCGCTCTGCCGAATTTTGCGGAAGGCCCCCGGCGTGCCGACGTAAAGGACCTTGTCGTTGACTCCGGCCGTGATGCCCGACCGGAGACGGTCGCGGTGAACACGATCTCGCCGTCCTGGGAGATGTTCTCAGCCGCCGAATACAGGCTCGAGACAATCACGCCCGCGGGCATGTCGAAGGCTTGCTGGCCTTCCCTGACCAAAACCTGCGCCGCACCGGGCGGCCCGTAAAAAATCGCCAAGCGGTTCGCCGGGGTGACGCCTGGTCCGTCCACGTAGGCCCAAAACAGCACGTTTCCGGCCGCATCAATTCCGCTCGGCCCTACCCTGATATACCACAGCCCCGGAAGCCCCGCGGCCGGCTCAAACTCGTGCGCCACGCATTCGATCTTGGGCGCCGGCGGCGGCGGCGGCCACAACCAGGCGAATTCGCCCTCCGCAGACGGTGACGGCGGCTCCGGTTGCGCCGCCGGGCCGAATTGCGGCGCCGGTCCCGGCAAACCTGACCAACCTTTGCCGGCAGCAGTCGTTGCAGTGGAGATTTGCGCCGCAGTTACAAGGGGCAGCACGGCCACCAGCACCGCCATTGGCATTGACCAGCATTTTTCCATTTTCCGCCTCCAGAACGACTTGCGGATCGTGACAGATAACATCATAACACGCCAGAAGTGCCAGTAGAACAGATATTCGGATCATCCTTAAGAATGGCGCATTCAGTCGCCCCTACCGGATGAGAAAATTCAATGCTGTACTCTGGGCGACGCGTCAGGGAGGCAGCGGGGGCAAGTGCGCGGATGGAAGATTCTTGGCGGTACTCCGGGGCGACACGCCCCGGCTCTGCTCCATTCCGGGGCGCCCCGGCTCTGCTACAGATGCGGGCGCGTTAGCTTATCTACGCGCGGCGTGCCTTATCTATGCGGGGTTTAGCCTTCGAATGCTAACAAATACTGAACTGATGGGGGACGCGACGCGCTCGACTGTCGCCAAGGCGACCCCGACGCAAACTTGCCTCGCGCACTCATGACTAAAAACTAATAACTAATAACTAAGAACTACGAACTGATATAAGAACTGACAACTGAAGACTACCCCAAGGCCGCGACGGGCCCAGGGCGTCTGCACGTGTTACGACGCCGCGGCGCCAGAGACCCCGCCGGTGACCTGCGCTGTTTGGAATCTAAGCTGCTGGTGGGCGAGTTCGCGCGCCAGCGGGTGGTAAATGGGACGGCGGTTGCGGCGATCGGCAAAGCCGAACAATCCAACCTTGCAGTGCCGGTCGTCGGCCCAGCCGGGGTAGTCGACGATGGGGTAAAGGCAGATGCCCTCGACCGGCACGCCGGCCTCAAGCGCTTCTTCGGTGGCGGTGCAAATGTGCCGCAGCCAGGCGGGGCGGCGCCGGCCCTCGATTCCGGTTTCAGCGATAAAGAGCGGCCGTTGGTAGCGAGCGTACAGCTCGCTCAGCATTTCCGCGAAAGGCCGGTAGCCGGGATGCGAGGGGCCGATCATGCGCACGAACTCGCCGTGCCCGGCGTGCAGCCATTGGTTGTGCGGGTAGTAGTTGACGCCAATAATGTCCAGATACTCGGGCCGGCCGCCGAGTTCGGGTGCGGCGCGGCCGGCGATCATGTCCCAGGCCGCGTATTGTGACAGACGGTACTCCTCGGCGCGGCGACAGTCGTCTGGGTTTCGGATGTTTCCGACGACGTTTATCAGCGGGTCGGTGATGCAGATGCGCGTCTGCGGAGCGATCTCACGCACCGCCGCGATGCACTCAACAGCGGCGCGGACCAACCAGCGTTTAAGCTCGTCACCTCGGCCGTGGGTGAACGGCGGGAATTTGCCCTCCGTGCCGCCGACCCACGAGAGGAAGGAAATCTCGTTAATCGGCACCAGCATTGGCGTCGTTTCGCCCTCTTCGAGCAGGAGGCGGACGAAGGCTTGGGTCAAGGCCGCCAGACGTGTGCCGAACTCCGGCTCGAAGGGAGAAAGGTCATCCGGCCAGCCGTAATGGCAGATGTCCCAGACAACCTGTGTGCCGGTCTGTTGCGCGGCGCGGACCATCGGCAGGTCGGCGGCAAAGCTGTAGTGGTAGGGGGTCCGTTCGATGCGGTGCCAGCGAATGCCATCTCGGACGGTGCGGATGCCGAGAGCGTTCAGCGAGGTGTAGTCGTACAAAGCGAGCCGGTCATGGTCGGTGGCGGCGATCATGTCGAGCCGGCGGCCATTGCGTCGCTTGTGCGAGGAGCACTCGAAGCCCCCGATGAAGAAACTCTGGAAAAGACCGCCGGGTGTGGAGTGAGCCAACACTCCGGATCGACCGCACATGTTTTCTTCGTCGTAGGGGGCCATCACCATCCTATCGAAAGCGCGATCCGGCCGTCGCCCAGACGCTGCAACCGGCCGCTGGCACAATACTTATAGGCGCGTAGTGCGACCTGCGACGGGTGGTTGAGGTTTCATTTTGGAAATTCCGGAGTGAGCTTGTCGGTCGCCGGTGCCTTAGCGAATCAAGCGCTCGTTGAGGTCGCGCGGCACAGCCGGCAGTCGCGAATAACCCCTGCTCCCGCAAACGATATTGGCGCCTCGCACGGGCATTGGCCGAAGCGCCAGGCGTAGCGCGATTCCGCCAGGTCTACGCGGGCCGAATTGGCCGCCTCCATGCGCGGACAGCGCGGCTGACGTAGCGGGTAGGAAATGCCGTCTTCAGAACCATCGAGCAGAACATCGACGCCGCCGGAACCGGACGGCAGGCTGAGCGGTTCCCGCCACGGGACCGGCTGGCCGAAATCCGGCAGGCCGTCCGGCCGCCAGCCGAAGCGCTGCGCGCAAACCACTCTGCGCCAGCCTGGGGCTCGCGAGGTTTTGCAGTGATACACGACCCAGTCTTCCAGGCCGTCGGGCGATTTGACGAAGCTTGCGTGTCCCACGCCGAAGACGTCGCCGGAACTGCGGAACACGGGTTGCGGATGCTTGCGCCAGTTCGCGGGGTTAAGCGGGTCGTCGCCGATGAGTTCGAGCAGACCCAGCTTGTACGTCTCCTGCCAGGAGGCGCTGCACGAGTAGATGACGAACACGCGGTCGTTGTGCTTCAGCACCTGGGGGGCTTCGTGTAGGCCGCGTTGGCGCGGGTCTTCGCTGACGCGTTCCCAGTCGAACGTCGCGTTGTCGCACAGCCGGACGCGCGGACCGGCGGTGGTCCACGGGTTTTTTAGCGGGGCGATGTAGAGGTATTGCAGGTCTGCGCCGTCCGGCCAGCCCGACCAGAGCAGGTAGCGTTGTCCGTGCAATTCGAGCACGGTGGCGTCGATGGCCCAGCGATTGTCGGAGCGGCAGAGCGGATCATCGCCGGTGTAGAGCATGCCGCGGTCGATGTAGGCGCCGAGCGGGTCTTGCGTCAGGCACTCCAGGACGCCGATGCGGTGGCTGGCGTTCTCGCGCGGCGCGGCGCTGGCGGCGTAGTAGATGAACCAGCGGCCGTCGAGACGGTGCAGCTCGGGCGCCCAGATCAGGTTGCTGTTCCAGCCCTGGCGCGGGGCTTTCCAGACGATTTGGCGCGTGCCGCGCCGCGTGAAGCAGTCGGTTTTCCAGATCGCAATGGAGGTGTCGGTCACCGGCTCGCAGTAGTAATAGTGGCCGGCATGTTGAATGACCCAGGGGTCGGCGCCGCGCGCGATCGGGTTGGAAAAGCAGAGCCGCTCTTGGCGGGGGTGGTTGGCGGCCGCGCGGGAGAGTATTGGCGCTTCGACGGCTGTTTGGGGACTGATCCACTCGGAGCGCAGCTCGGAACGCAACTCAGCCGCGGAGCGCTTGAGCGGGTCCCTGACGGGGGAGTAATCGAGCATCTTTCCGGACGGCCGTCACCGGGCGGGCTCGACGCGCCGGTGTTACGCTCCGTTCACATATAACTATATAGTTACGCCCGTCAAGCCCGCCGACCGGATGGATATGGAAGAATCGCTGTTACCGCCCGTCCTGCGGCGGCCTGCTTAACGAGTTGTGCTCGGACGCGTCCGAAATTCAGCCGCGGGGGGGATAAAAAACGCCACGTCCGGCTCTTTCAATCCGGACGTGGCTGGTGCTTGGCACTCACGCCCCCACGGGGACTCGAACCCCGGTCTCCAGGATGAGAACCTGATATCCTAGGCCACTAGACGATGGGGGCCAAAAATCCTGAGTCCGGGTAGACTAACCGCGGCTCGTCGAGAAGTCAATCGGCGCCGGCGCGGCGCGAGCTAGCGGTCGACTTATCACCGGCGGCGCCGGAACCGCAGCCTTCGGAGAGGAGATGGACCAACAGACCACGACAAGGATGCACCCAACCGCGGCGCCGGCTGCCGCGCTGCTCGAAGCTGAGGCTTCAAGCAGCGTCGCACGCACCGCCGCTCGCCGACACGCTCGCACGTGGCGCATTCTGCTCGTAGCGCTGCTGGCGGCCGGCGTGCTGTGGCGGATCGTACGCTACGCGCTCGGCTTCCCAATCTGGGGCGATGAAGCGTTCGTGGCGGTCGACTTCGTCAAGCGCGGCTACGCCGAGATGATTGAGCCGTTGACGTACGGTCAGATCGTGCCGCTGGTTTTCATGTGGGCGGAGCTGGCGATCAGCCGGCTGCTGGGGCTGTCTGAGTGGGCCTTGCGCCTCCTGCCGTTCGCCGCGGGCCTTGCCAGCCTCCCGCTGTTTTGGCGCTTCGCGCAGAGCGTACTGCCGCGCCGTCCGGCGCTGCTGGCCATCGGCATCTTCGCCGCCTCGGTCTACCTCGTGCGCCACGCCGCCGAGGTAAAGCCCTACGCGACCGACCTGCTGCTGGCGCTGGGACTGCTGATGCTGGCGTGGCGCGGGTACGAGAACCGGGGCGGCCCCGCGTCCTGGGTGGCGCTGATCGTGGGCGGAGCGGCGGCGGTCTGGTGTTCTTACCCGGTGATCTTCGTGCTGGCCGCGATCGGCACGCTGTTGGCGTGGCGATTAGTCGCTGCGGACCGGCGAGGCCGGGCGAGCGGTGACGACCCAAGCAGCGGCGGCCCCACGCGGCGCATCCTGTGGCTCCAAACACTCTGCTACGCGATCGCGGTCGGCGGCAGCTTTGTCCTGATGTACTTTCTATACGGCCGGCCGCACGCCCAGGCCGCAGCGGGGTTGACCGAGATAAACATGTGGGAGCGGGCCTTTCCGCCGCTGGCTCTGTCACAAATCTGGAAGCTGCCCCTGTGGCTTGTGTTGATACACACCGACTACATGTTGGCGTATCCGTTGGGGGGGCGAGCACCGGCCAGCGCGTTCAGCCTTCTGCTCGTCGTTATCGGTGCGGTGCGCCTCTGGGGCACGCGGCGCGACCTGCTGTGGTTGCTGCTTGGGCCGCTCGTGTTCACCATGTTTGCGGCCGCCGCGCAGAAGTACCCGTACGGCGGGTCGGCCCGGACCTCGCTCTACATGGCCCCGGCGTTTTGCCTGCTGGCCGGGCTCGGTCTTTCAAGAGTTCTTAATTACCTGGCGGCACTGGCCAGAATCATGTTCAGGTGGCCGCACGGCACGACGTTTCGCGTGTATCAGACCTGTGCGGCAGTCGTTCTCTTGCTCATCGCTGTAGGAGGCACCGTCGGCGACGCGGTTCGGCCGTACAAGGAAGGGCCCGTGCAGCGCAGCCGCGCCGCGGTGGACTACGTCGTGGAGCAAACGCGGCCCGGGGATCGCTGGGTGGTATTCAACGCAACTGAGCGGGTTGATTACGCCCCTTGGCTGGGCGATTGGCGCGGCACCGGCGCCCAATTCGTGTTCGACGTGCTGCGCTTTCACCCTGTCCCGCTGAGCTGGGCGCCGCTGCCCGACACGGTAACGCCGGACCCGGGCGGCCGAGTGTGGTTCTTTGCTTATCGGGGGTGGAAGGTTCCGTTCCCGGAAGAGCAGCTCGAAGGCTACCTCGGCGTTTTGACGCGTCGCCTGGGGCAGCCACAAATGCAGCGGTTCTTCTTGAAGGAAAAAGAGGACCGGATCGAGGCCATCGACCTGTACCTGTTTGAGCCTCAGGGCTAGCCCGCGGGGTTAATCCCCAAACGGGTTCCCTAGAACGAGGCCCCGAACGCGAAGTTGAACACCTGCGTATCGTCCTGATCGTCATCGGCGATCGGGAAGCCGAAGTCGAGCACGATCGGCACCGGGCCGAAGAAGTCGACGTTAATCCGCAAGCCGACGCCTACCGCCGCCCGCCAGGTAGTGATCGTCACATTCTCCTCGACCGTGCCCATATCCAGGAACGTCACGCCGCGGAAGTTCTTGCCGTACAGCGGGAACGAATACTCCGCGCCGGTCAGGAAAATGAAGTCGCCGCCGACCTTGTTCTTCATGATTCCGGCCCGTGGCGAGATGCCGCGATAGCTGAAGCCGCGCAGCGAACCGAACCCGCCCGCGTAGAAGCGCTCGAACACCGGCGCATCGCCCACGATCATGCCCGTGTCGGCGTGCAGCGCCAGGACGCTCTTGCGGTCGAAAATGTCGGTCCGCAGCGTCTTGTACCAGGCGATGCCCGTGGTCGGCCGCCCGAAGTCGAAGTCGCCGCCCAAGGCGCCTGCCTGCTCCCAGCTCAGGGTGAAACGGTAGCCCTTGCTGGGTATGACGCGGCTGTCCGTGGTATCGCGGACAATGGTGCCCTTGACCGCCGTGAGCAGGTTATTGCCCTTGACCTCCTTGATTTGCCGCGAGGCCAGTGCGTCGACGTCGTTGACCCCAACGCCCTCAACCCGGAACGCGCCTTCCACGGCCCAGCCGGCCAGCAAGCCGCGCGGAAAACGTTTGCTTAAGGCAAACATGAAGCCGGCCCGCTCTTCGTCATATCCGTCGCGCCCGCGCTCGAACAGATAGAGCGAGGTGTCCAGACGGACGGGGCGGTCGAGCAGGTACGGCTCAGTAAAGTCGATGCGGAAGCGGCTGACTTCGGTGCCCGGCTCGGCGGAGAACTTGAGCCGCTGCCCGTCCCCGCGGAAGGCCTGGCCGCGGAAGAACTGGCCCCAGGTGCGCGGCCAGTCGAACAGATCGAAGTTGCGATTCTCGACCGTCAGCGAACCGATGGCGCCGGCATCGGTGCTCACGCCGATGCCGACCAGGAAGGTGACCGTCTCGGCTTCCTGCACTTCAACCAGGGCCGGGCGCGTGCTGTCCTCGGGCGGCAGGGCGGCAATGCGGACCTGGTCGGGCTGGAACAGGCCGGTTTCGCGCAGGCGCTGCTCGGCGGCCCGGGCCTCGACGGTGTTCCACAGCTCGCCGGGGAAGAACTGCAGCTCGCGGCGGACGACCTCGTCCTTGGTCCTCTGATTGCCGCGGATGATGATGCGGCCGAAATAGTACTGCTTGTTCTCGATGATTGAGACGCGCAGGATGACCAGGCCGGGCTCTTCCAGGAATTCGTGGTCGATCGCCACGCGGGCATCAACGTAGCCGACCTCGCCATACAAGTCCTGCACGCGCTTGCGGTCTTCCTCGACGGCCTCGGTGCGCAGGAGGTAACCGGGCTCAAGCTGCATGCACGAGCGGATGTGCTCGGCGGAAAAGACCGTGTTGCCTTCGACGACGATGTCCTGGATACAGTAGCGCTGCCCTTCCTCGATCACGAACACGACCGTCAGATCGGCGCGCGTGACCTCGTCGAATTCGAGCCGATAACCGGCGCGGGCGTCGAGGAAACCTTCGTCGCGATAAAAGCGCTGGATTTCGATCGCGTCGCGCTCGGCGGTTTCTGCGTCGAAGGCCCCCACGCGGAAAATCCATAGCGCGGTTCTGGTCTGAATCTTGGAACGCAGCCGCCAGTCCGGAAACGAGCGGTTGCCTTCGAACAGAATTTGCCGCACGCGGACCTTCGGGCCTTCATTGATGCGGTAGATCAGCCGCCCTTCATATTGCAGGGCGCGCTCATCGAAGGTCACTTCGACGTAGTAGTAGCCGGCTTCGCGGTACTTGCGGAGGATTTCGTCCCGGCCGCGCCGCAACTCATACATATCGATGACGTCGCCCGCGGCGGGCGTGAGGGCGAAAAGCTGGTCGTCGGGAAAGGCCTTGTTGCCTTCCAATTCGACCGAGACGAGTTCGGGCTTTTCCTGGACGGTGAAAACTACGACGGCCTGGTTTTCTTCGACCGCGGTGGCCGCGAAGGCGTTGAGGAAGCGGCGCGTGCGCAGCAGCTCGCGCACGTCCTCTTCGACTTGGGCGCGGCGGAAGGGCTGGCCTTCGCGCGTCTTGATAACGCGCCGCACGTAGGCTTCGCTGATGGTCTCCAGTCCGCAAACATCGACGCGCTTGATTACCATCCCCTCGACGGCTTCTTGCGCTCGTGCCACGGGCGTAATGAGGAGAAGCGCCCCGAGTACCAGGGCGGCCGTCAAAGCCGACCCAACGCCATGCCATTTAGAGGAGACAGCCTGCACGACCCACCACCGCAGTACGCTGTGAAAGTTTGTGTCCCGGGCCAGAATCCGGAGACCGCGCCTCGCTTGTGTGCTAATATAACAGCCGAAAGCGAGTCCGCAATGGCGGCAAAGACAATTGGGCTTTTCGCCTGCCGCGGCCGACAAGCTTGGCGGGAACTCTAAATGCGACGACCGGCGATCGGCATAACGTGCAGCTTTCAGCAGACTGACCCACCTAACCCGCGCCTGCAAACGCGGCTCAATGCAGCTTACTCGGACGCGGTCTTCGCCGCCGGCGGGCTGCCGCGGCCGATCGCGCTGCCGGCAGAACCTGAGCCGTCCTTGCTGGACGACTTGCTTAGCGGACTTGACGGCGTGATTTTCAGCGGCGGCCTCGATCTGGATCCGCAGCGTTACGGGCAGACGCGGCACCCCAAGGCCGAGTTGATGCACGAGCGGCGCGACCGTTTTGAGTTCACGCTTTTCCGGCGCGCCGACGAATTGCGTTTACCGATTCTGGCGATCTGCCTGGGTTACCAGGTGGCGCACGTGGCGCGCGGCGGACGGCTGATTCAGCACCTGGACGATGTGCCGCGCACGCCCGCCATCGCGCACCATCTGCGGCACGGACAGGCCTTTCACGAAGTCACGCTGGCACCCGGCTCGCGCCTGGCCCAGATTATTGGCACCACGCGGCTGGAAGTGAATAGCAGGCATCATCAGGCCGTGGACCCCGATTATGCCGGCCGCGGGTTGCGCCCCGTGGCGTTTGCGCCGGATGGCGTCTTGGAGGCTGCAGAGGATTGTGAGAGCCGGCACTTGCTGGGGGTGCAGTGGCATCCTGAGGATTTGATTGACCGGCGCGAACATTTGTGCTTGTTTGCGGACCTTGTAGAGCACGCTGCCGAAAAGGGCTCACGCTGACGCGTTACCGCTCAATTTGTATTGAATCCGCCCCGGTGATTAGTTAAGATCACCGCCGTACGTTCGGAGCGACCAGGGAGGGTTCCGACCACACCCGGACTGTGAGGCGGCACGGCTTGGAACCGTGCGAGGCGCGCTCGGCGCGCATTCCGCCGCGGAGCGGAATGCGGGGCCGTTTGCGCGCAGAGTGAAGGTTAGCTTGAGGAGGCGTTAGATGCGGTCGTTTTGTTCTGCACTGTTGTTTGTGAGCTGTTTGGGCCTGCCGTTCGCGACAGGCGACGTGATCGTGAATTACACACAGGATGCCGGAGGGGCGAACCCGTCGCCTTTGAACGGGCTCGCGGCGCAGGCTCTGTTCGACATTGATGGGAAGTATCTGTCCATCCTGCTGAAGAACACCAGCACGGGCGTGCCGGCCGGCTTTGACACGGCCGCCTCGCTGTTGGTCTCACTGGGCATGAATCTGCCGGGGGCGGATATTCTCAGCGGTGATGCGGCAGTCATAGGACCGGACGCCACGGGCCTCGGGGCGTGGTCCGATCGCACGGCCGGCGCCAGCGTCGGCGAGGAGTGGCTTTGGACGAACGATTACGGTGGCGACCTGATGGAAGGCTGGCGGCACGTGCTGAGCACCAGCCAGGGTCAGGGCGGCGGGACCGTGACACGCTTTGATGGCAACAGCGGCACGGTGGATGGCCCATTCGGCGGCATCGCGGCCGCTCCAGCGATCCTGTCAATTCCGCCCAACAGACCAGCGGTCAGCGACGCGATTCTGTTCGAGCTGACGCTCACGCGTCCGCTGAGCGCGGCAGAGCTCGAGCAGGTAGCCCGTGGCAGCATCGTGGAGTTCGGCTCCGACCAGCGTTACCTGACGCCCACGCCTGAGCCGAGCGCGCTGGCGCTGCTGCTCGTGGCGGCGTTGTTGCGGCGCCGCTGATTGGCCGAGCGGGACCGGGCATCCAGGGGAACGTGGGAAGGGGCCGCCCCGGTTCTGCCAAGGCTATGCCGCGTTTTTGAGCTGCGTTTTTGACCCTCGCTCCGCCGGCGCTGGCCGGGGTACCCGCCTGAGCAGGTTCGGTGCTTCCGCCCGCGCCGGTTGACGCCGGGCACGCGAACAATTAGCGTGCGGTGCTGGTCGCGAGGCATGAAACGCCACCAACTGATACAGACTGTTCAGCGCTACGCGCAGCTCACACTCCGGCAACTGGCTGAACGCCTGCCGGCTGAGGCGGCTGCCCGGCCGCGCTGCCCGGTCACCCGTTACCTGCTCGGCTGCTGCTGCCTGGACCAGGGTCGCGCCGCGCTGGGTGTGCGGCACCTGATGGTGGCGTATCACGCAGAACCGCGGCTTGAATCGGCCGCTTTGCTGGTTTTTGCCGGACTTAGCTGGATCGGCCAGCGGGAAGCGGCGTTGCTGCCGGTGCTGCTGACGACCTGGGACGAGTTCCGCCGCCCGCAGTTCGACCGCACCTGGCCGGAACGCCTGCTTCTGGACGCCTTCGCCGCGCCCGAGCCCGGACTGGGACAGGCGCCGCTGTTGGCCCGGCGGCTATGGCGCTTGCCGCTGACGACGCTGCGTGATCAGATTCGCGAGGCGATGCCGTCGCCGGCGGCTGCCCTATACCCGCTGCTGGCGGTGCCGGTCTAATGAGCCGTGCCCGAACCGTAGCGCCGGCCCCCCGTGGCCGACGTAACCGGCCGGATGCTCCACGCCGCTTGGTTGCGGCGTAAGAGGAGCGGCCAGTCAGGTAGGACGAGGAGTAGAGTGCCCGAATGCTGCTCTCAGTTGTGATCCCCGTCTACAACGAAAAGAAGACGTTGTTCGAGATCATCCGCCGCGTGCTGGAATCGCCGATCGACCTGGAGCGCGAGTTGGTGATAGTGGACGACTGCTCAACCGACGGCACGCGCGATCTGTACCCGCAACTGGAGCAGAAATTCCCGAACCGGCGTTTTCGCGTGGTGCTGCAGCCGGTCAACCAGGGCAAGGGGGCGGCCCTGCGCGCCGGATTCAAGGAAGCGACGGGCGACATCATCCTGATCCAGGACGCGGACCTCGAGTACGACCCGAACGACTACCCCAAGCTGTTGGCGCCGATTCTGAAGGACAAGGCGGACGTGGTGTACGGCTCGCGCTTCGCCGGCGGCGAGGAGCACCGCGTCCTGTACTTCTGGCATCTGGTCGGCAACCGCTTCCTGACCTTGCTCAGCAACGTCTTCACCAACCTGAACCTGACCGACATGGAGACCTGCTACAAGGTCTTTCGCGCACCGGTGATCAAGAACATGACCCTGCGCTGCAACCGCTTCGGATTTGAACCGGAAGTGACGGCCAAAATCGCCCGCGGTGGCTGGCGCGTATACGAAGTGGGAATCAGTTACGACGGCCGCACTTACGGCGAGGGTAAGAAAATCACTTGGCGCGACGGCGCAAAGGCGATCCTAGCCATCCTGCGTTTCGCCTGGCGCGATTGAAGTGCCGCACAAGCAATCCATGTACGTGCCGGAAAAGAGCGTCAGCGTCGTTGTGCCAACCTACAACGAGCGCGCCAACATCCGGCCGCTGGCAGCGCGGGTTTTTGCGGCAATTTCACCGGCTCACTGTGAGCTGCTGATCGTGGATGATGATTCGCCGGACGGTACGGCGGCCGAGTGCGCGGCGGCGGCCGCCGAGACCGGCTGGCCATTGCGCTGTATCGTGCGACGCGGTGAGCGCGGGTTGGCGACGGCGGTCATTCGCGGCTTGCGCGAAGCACGCGGCGATTTGCTCGTCTCGCTGGACGCCGACCTGTCGCATCCGCCGGAGTCGATCCCGGCCCTGCTCGATGCCCTGCGCGACCCACGCGTCAACATGGCTATTGGCAGCCGCTTCGTGCCGGGCGGGCGTGTCGATTTGCACTGGCCGCTGCATCGGCGGCTGAACAGCCTTGTCGCGCGGCTGCTGGCGCGGCCGCTGACGCCTGTACGCGACATGATGTCCGGCTTCTTCGCGGTACGCTGCAAGGACCTGCGCTTCGAGGGTTTGGATCCCATCGGTTACAAAATCGCGCTGGAGCTGATCGTGCGGCACGGGTGGAAGAACGTGGTCGAAATCCCGATCACATTCTCCGATCGCGCCGCGGGAAAGACCAAGCTGTCGGTAGCGGAGCAACTTCGCTATCTGCGCCACCTGGCACGGCTGTATCGATTCAAACTAACCGGTCGTAAGCGTTGAACCGCCGGGTGCCATGCCCAAGCTGTAAGCGCGGGCATGCCTGTACCAACCGTCCAGCGATGTCGAACGACCATGTGCGCCGTCAGCACGGGCACGGTCCGGAGGTCAACAGGCCATCACATGCCCGCGCTTACAGCTTGGGCATGGCACCCGCCGGCGGCCCTTACTCGCCCAACTCGGCCAAATGGTGCCCGATTGCGGCGAGCTTTTCCTTCAGTTCGACCAGCCGAGCGCGTTCCTTTTCCACGACGGCGGGCGGAGCCTTGCTGACGAACTCGCCGTTTGCGAGCTTGGCTTCAAGCCGCTGGAGGTGGCCGGTCAGCTCGTCGCGCTCCTTCGCCAGACGCTTGCGCTCGGAATCCAAATCCGCCAGGCCCGCGATCGGGACGTAAATCTCCAGCCCCGGGAACACCTTCGTCGCCGATTCCGGCGGCTTGCTCAGGTCGGGGCCGATCTCGATGGCTTCGCATCGCCCGAGGCGGCAAATCACCGCCGTCTGTTCCTGCAAGCCCGCAACCAGTTGAGCCTTGGCGCGAATCAGCGCTTTGGGCAGCTTGCCGATGGCCGGCGTCTTCGCCGCGGCGCGCGTGGTGTTGATCCAGGCCAGGCTGTCACGCAGAGCGCGGATCACGTTCTGCAGAGCCGCCAAGTCGTCCTCAATCTCCGGCTCGCGCGGCCACGCGGCGGCATCCGGCCAAGCCGCGCGGATCAGCATCGGCTCGCCTTCGGTCAGGCGCGTGATGCCGCGCTGCGGGGCGGCAGCGTTCAGCTTGGCCCACAGGGCCTCCGTCACGAACGGCATAATCGGGTGCAACAGCCGCAGGCTCTGATCGAGCACCCACGCCAGCACCTGCCGCGCGACTTGCGACGAGGCGTCCGTATGCTGCACCATCTCGCCGGCCGCCGAGCGCCCGAACAGGCGCGGCTTGACCAGCTCGAGGTACCAGTCGCAGAACTCGCTCCAGAAGAAGTTGTACAGCAGGTTGGCCACCTCACTGACCTGGTAGTGCTCCAGGCGCCGGTCGACCTCGGCGATCGTGGCCGCCAGGCGCGAGAGAATCCAGCGGTCCTCGAGCGCCAAGTCGGCAGAGGTGAGCGGCCGCGGCTGAGCGCCATTGAGGTTCTGCAACACAAACCCTGTCGCGGCCTGCCAGATTTTGTTGCAGAAGTTGCGGCCCAGCTCGAATTTCTCGCTGCTGTTGACGGTGCGCCCGTCTGGCATTTTCACCGGCTTGACCGGCATGCGCACGTCCTGTGTCTCGGTGTCCATCTGGGCCATGGTGAAGCGCAGGGCGTCGGTGCCGTACAGGGTGATGATGTCCAGCGGGTCCACGCCGTTGCCCAGCGACTTGCTCATGATCCGCCCCTGGCCGTCGAGGATGATGGGGTGGATGTGAACATGCTGGAACGGCACGCGCCCGGGGAAGTGCAGCCCGGTCATGACCATGCGCGCGACCCAGAGCGTAATGATGCCGCGGCCGGTGACGAGCGTGCTCGTGGGATAGAAGTACTCGAAGTCCTCGCGAGAGGGCGAAACTCCCGCCGAGCCGTCGGTGTGGGGCCATCCGAGCGTGCTGAATGGCCACAGGGCCGAGCTGAACCAGGTGTCGAGGACGTCAGGATCCTGGGTGTAGCCGGCGCTTTCCAATGAGTCTATAACCTCGCGGTCTGCCAAATTGTGAACACACACATTTTGGGGGAACGTTGCTGCAGGCTCGTGAAAGCTCTGGCGGTCGGGCGGCGCAAAGGCAATTCGGCCCTCGCCTTCCCATCGCTCCAACTGCTGAATGAACTCGGAGGCGACGTGCTGGTGTATCTCACCCAGCACTGACCGCCACACCGGTATCCGATGCCCCCACCAAAGCTGCCGGCTGATGCACCAGTCGCGCTTTTCGCCCAGCCAGTCCAAGTACGTCTTGGCATAACGCGCCGGGAAGAAGCGCACGCGGCCATCGCCGACCGCCTCCATCGCCCGCTCGGCCAGATCGCCCATTTTCACGAACCACTGCTCGCTGAGCATGGGCTCGATCGGCGTCTTGCTGCGGTCGGAGTGGCCGACCTCCGTTTCGTACGGCTCGATTTTTTCCAGCAGTCCGAGCGCTTCGAGGTCGGCGACGACGCGCTTGCGGGCCTCGTAGCGATCCAGGCCAACGTAATCGTAGAACAGCCCGCCGGCGCTGGACGGCTCGGCGGGCGCCCCGCCGTCGCGTTGCGTGCGCCCGTTTGCGTTGATCTTTCCGTCCGGGGTGAGAATGTTAATGGCGGCCGCTTCGGGGTGCCGCTGGCCGAAGGCGTAGTCGTTGGGGTCGTGCCCCGGTGTCACCTTCACGCAGCCGGTGCCGAATTCTTTCTTCACCAGGATCGCGTCCGCGATGATCGGGATGGGGCGATTCATCAGCGGCAGCAGGCAATAGCGCCCGATTAGATGTTGGTAACGCTCGTCGGTGGGGTGCACCGCCACGGCCGTATCGCCGAGCATCGTCTCGGGGCGCGTGGTAGCGATCGTGAGGTAATCGCGCCCCATCTTCGCATCCGGCGCCACCGCCCGCGCCAAAGCCGCCCGAACGGTCTCATCCGACAGCGTCTTGATCCCTTGATCCCTAGATCCCTTGATCCCTTCGAGAATGGGATACCGGTAATGCCACAGACTCCCCTTCAGCGTCTCGTGCACGATCTCGTCGTCGGCGACGGCCGTCTGGAGGAAGGCGTCCCAGTTCACCAAGCGCACGCCGCGGTAGATCAGGCCTTCTTTGAACCAGCGGAAGAAGACCTCGTACACCGCTCGGGCGCAGACCTCGTCCAGCGTGAAGCGTGTCCGCTGCCAGTCCAGCGAGCAGCCCATTTTGCGAAGCTGCATGAGAATCTGGCCGCCGAATCTCTCCTTCCATTCCCAGATTCGCTTGACCAGTCCCTCGCGGCCCAGCTCGTGCCGCGTCAGGTTCTGCTCTTCCTTCAGCCGGCGTTCGACGACCGCCTGCGTGGCGATGCCGGCGTGGTCGGTGCCGGGCATCCACAACGCCTCGAAGCCGCGCATGCGGGCATGGCGGATAAGGATGTCCTGGAGCGTGTTGTTCAGCGCGTGGCCGAGGTGTAGGGCCCCGGTTACGTTGGGTAGGGGGATGTCGATGACGAACGGACGCTTATTGGGGTTTGGGACGGCGTGGAAGTACCCGCCATCCTCCCATTTCTTATAAATTTCAGGCTCAACCGCATGCGGGTCGTAACTGCCGCCGTTGCTCATAATCACTCCGCTTCATCTCGCCGGTTATTAGCGCCTAAAAGGGGCGATTGTATCCGTTCGGCCGGATTTGCCCAGCGGCCGCAGGGTCGTGAAATGCCGTGGCCCGGAGAGGCGGCGGCTGGCCCGGGAGTCGCGCATGCGGCCCCCGGGGCGCGCCAAGTGACCCCGGAGCCGCGCGGGGTGCCATGCCCAAGCCCGCGTTGCGGGCGCGGGCATGCCTCCGACATCGGCTCGATTGACAAACGGGCGCGGGTAGCGACGAGGCAATACACACCGCGTAGGCATGCCCGCGCTTAGCGCTTGGGCATGGCACCCGACAGTACCCGGCAGCACCCGACAGCAGGCGACAGTATGCTTTGCGACAGCGTATATCCACCACGTGTGATATTAGAGTTCCATATTTGCATCATATCTGCATCGAAATAGCGGCATCAAAGTCAACTGCAATGCAATAGCTTTTTGTTAATGGCTGGGCGTATAACTGTTGTGGTCTGTTAAACCTTGTCGCAGCGCGGAGGACACCACGAATCGCGAAGCATCGCGCTTCAATGGGTTTGCGCTTCAATTGCGCTCGCCACGCCAAGCAGCACGGAATCGCATGGTTCGGCAGCTTGCAAAAAGCGTGCGCGGCAGATCGCCTTGCGCGTTCACCAATTCGGATTCCAGCGGTTTGTTAGTTTCGGAGGCGAGAGATGTCGGCATCCAGTCAAATGTTCGGGCGGTCCATGGGCCTTCTTGGCGGCATAACCGGCGCCATGAGCGCTCTGAGCTGTATAGCGCTGCTCCTGGCCGGCGGCAGCGCAGCGGCCCAGCAGTGCGATTGGCTGCCCGGCCACGGCGTCGCCGGAACTGCCGGGCAGGTTAACGCGATCGTAACGTGGGACCCCGACGGCGCCGGCCCGGCCTCCGAACTGCTGGTCGTGGGCGGTCAGCTCACGGCCGCGGGCGACACCATCACCGGCGGCGTCGCGGCCTGGGACGGTAGCGCCTGGCAGGCCTTGGGATTTGCCGGCGGCGATGGGGATACTGCGGTGAACGCGCTGGCCGTGTACGACGGGCAGTTGATCGCGGCGGGCTACTTGCCGCTGGGCGGCGGTCCGCAGCACGGCGTCGCGCGCTGGGACGGCGCCGCGTGGCAGTTGCTTGGATCGGGCGTCGAGGGTGACGCCTTTACCGCCGTCAATGCGCTTGCCGTCCACAACGGCCAACTGGTCGCGGGCGGAAGCGTCAGGAGCGCGGCGGGCGCCGAGTACGGCTGCGTCGCGCGCTGGGACGGCGGCGCCTGGCGGCCGATGGGCTCGCCGCTGGCGGGCGAATTCACGATGTTTACCAGCGCCACCGTTAAAGCGCTCTGCGTATACGCCGGTGAGCTGATCGCAGGCGGCAGATTTACGGTTAGCGGGAGCGCGCCGGGGCACGCCATCGCTCGCTGGGACGGCAGTGACTGGCAGACGGTGGGGGCCGGCATGGGCGACGCCGCTGACCTCGTGAACGCTTTGGCCCTCTACAACGGCGAGTTGATCGCGGGCGGCAGCTTCACGATTCCCGGCAGTCCGGGCTGCCACAACATCGCGCGCTGGAACGGCAGCACCTGGCAGGCGTTGGAATCGGGATTGGACAACGAACTCGCCGCGCTGACGGTATACGGCAGCGAGTTAGTCGCCGGGGGCTACTTCAGTGCCGCCGGCGCTGTGCCGTGCGAGAACATCGCGCGTTGGAACGGCACTGCGTGGCAGGCGCTGGGCAGCGGTATTGCGTCGGCCATTGTCTACAGTAGCGTTCATGGTCTCGGCGTACACAACGGCGAACTGATTGTCGGCGGCAGCTTTCTGTTGGCCGGCGGCGTTGCATGCAGCAATGTCGCCCGCTGGGACGGCAGCGCCTGGAATTCGCTCGGATCTGGGACGGACGCCTTATGGCTATCCGACCTGCTGGAGTATGGCGGCGACTTGATCGCGGGCGGTGCTCTGGTGTCCGGCGGCGGGTCGTGCATCGGCGTGGGACGCTGGAATGAAGCCGCCGGTACGTGGCACGCCCTGGGTTCCGGAGTGAACGTCGCAAAATGCCTGATACTCTACGACGGCGAGTTGGTCGCGGCGGGCAGCTTCACGGCCGGCGATGGCACGATGTACCACGGTGTCGCGCGTTGGGCCGGAAGCGCCTGGCAGGCGCTGGGGCCGTGGGCCGCCGACGCCGGTTCCCCGAATATCGAAGCCTTGGCGGTCTACAACGGCGACTTGATCGCGGGCGGCATGTTCACCAGCGCCGCCGGCGTACCGTGCAATAACGTAGCCCGCTGGAACGCCGCAGCCGGCGCCTGGCAGCCGTTGGGGGCCGGGATCGACGGAATAGTAGGGGCCCTGACAGTGTACCGCGGCGAACTGATTGCGGCCGGTGCCTTCGCGACTGCCGCCGGCACGCCGTGCGCCAGCATTGCGCGCTGGAACGGCACGGCCTGGCAACCGCTGGGAGCGGGAACCGACGGCATAGTAGCGGCGCTAGCCGAATACGACGGCGAGTTGATAGCCGGAGGTTACTTCACCAGCGCCGGCGGGGTGGCGTGCAACAATATCGCCCGCTGGGACGGCAGCGCCTGGCGCCCATTAGGCGCCGGGATCGGCAGCAGCGGCTATTCCTACGTCAGTGCGCTGGGGGTGCACAATGGGGTGTTAGTCGTGGGAGGTCTTTTCGCAACTGCGGACGGCGCGCAGTGCATCGCCCGCTGGAATGGCTTGACCTGGCAGACGCTGGGCTCAGGCATGGATAATCTCCCGTATGCGCTATTGAGCTACCAGGGCGAGCTCGTCGCCGGCGGCGCCTTCACGGCCGCGGGCGGCCATGTGTCTTGTGCGTGGGGACGATATTCGGGCGAGTGGCCGGCCGCGCCGAACAATGTCTCGGCCTCTGACGGCCTGTTCTGCGACAAGGTGCGTGTGACCTGGGGCGAAGTCCCCGGCGCCACCGGCTACAAGGTTTACCGCAGCGCGACCGGTTCAGTCGCTGATGGCCTGCTGTTGGGAACGAGCCAGTCCGGCGCGTTTGACGACGTGCGGGCGACGGGCCGGACGGTTTGGTATTTCGTGGTCGCCAGCAATGCCTGCGGCGACGGCCCATGTAGCGCGATAGATGGCGGCTTCGTGCAATGCGGGGAACTCCCGACCTGGTACCGCGACTCCGACGGCGACGGTTACGGCGCCCCCGATGCCACGACGCAAGCCGCTCAGCAGCCCGCGGGCTTCGTTGCCAACGATGACGATTGCGATGATGGCTGCGCGACCTGCCATCCGGGCGCCCAGGAGGTCTGCGACGGCCGGGACAACGATTGTGACGGATGGATAGACGCCGGCGCCATCGGGCCGACCTGGTACCGCGACGCCGACGGAGACGGTTATGGCAATCCGGATGTCACTGTCAGAGCGTGCAGCCCGCCGGCCGGCTATGTGGAAAACGGCGACGACTGCAACGACACCATCCCGGCTGTGAATCCCGGTGTAGTGGAAGTATGCAACAACGGAATCAACGACGATTGCGACGGCCTGATCGATTGTGACGATCCAGACTGCGCGTGGGACTTGGGCTGCGCCGAGTTGACGGCCGACGCCGGCCCCGACCTGAGCCTTACGGTGGCGATTGCGGCCGAAGGCGTCAACGTCATGCTGGACGGATCGCGGTGCAGCGGAAATATCGTCGAATACACCTGGACCGAGAACGGACAATGGCTGGCTTACGGGCGGACAGCCGTGGTTCTGCTGCGTCCCGGCACGCACGACATAGTACTGACCATTCGAGACGCGCACGGTCGCACGGCCAGCGACACGCTGCGCGTTTCCGTCAACCTTGATGATGGAGGCGATGAAGACCTGGACGGCGTCATCAATGCACAGGACGACTGCCCCGGCACGCCGGCCGAAGAGGCGGTTGACGCCAACGGCTGTTCGTGCAGCCAGCTTGATACCGACGGCGACGAAACGAACGACTGTGACGACCTTTGCCCGACGATTCCAGGGTCGTGCCCGAACGGCTGCCCACCGGGCCCTTCCGGCCTGTGTGGCAGCACTGGCTGCGGGTTGATCGGGTTGGCGTTGGCGGGAATGTGGCTGAGCCGGCGGCGCAGTCGCGTTTGAATTTACGCCCGCGCCTCGGAAGATTACGCTGGTCGCATGCGGACCAGCCGAGTGCTTTTGCTCGTGACCGACTTGGAGCGTGGCGGGACGCCGCTGCGTCTTGCGCGGCTGGCCAGTGGGCTGCGCGAGTGCGGCCTGGAGGTACATTTCGGCTGTCTGGCGCGGCCGGGACCGGTTAGCCGGGATCTGGACGCGGCCGGTATTCCGAATTTCGCCTGTAACGCTTGCCGCGTGCGAGACGTGGCAGCGTTATGGCGTCTGGCTGGGCACGTCCGGCGGATTCGGCCGGACGTGATTCACTCGACGCTCACGCATGCGAATGTGGCGGCGCGAATTGTGGGCTTGCTTTGCGGAGTACCGGTCGTCACGAGCACGGCCACCATTGAAGTAGAGCGCAAGTGGCACGCCTGGGCCGAGCGGGTGACGCACGGGCTGGATTCCGGGCACATTGTCAACAGCGAGGCGGTGGCCGACCACGTGCGGCGAGTTTTTCGCTATCCGCGCCGGCAGGTTTTTGTCATCCCGCCCTCGATTGACCTGCCAGGCAGCCGTGCAGCGGTTGGCGCCGGCGCTGCTTCACCAGCGGCCGGCGTCGTTTCACCTGGGGCGGGCGATTCGGACCGAGGTGTTGTCCGGCAGCAACTGGGGATTACCAGCGACGAATTCGCAGTTCTTTGGGCCGGCCGGCTGGACCCGGTCAAGCGCATCGATCTCGTGCTCGAATGTGCCCAGCGGCTGCGCCAGGAGCCGTTCCGCTTTCTGATTGCCGGCGACGGGCCGGAACGCGGACAGGTGGAGCAGGCGCTGCGGCGGCGCGAGGCCGGACATTTGCAGTGGCTGGGGTGGCGAGATGACCTCGCGGCGGTAATGGGCGCGGCGGACTTGCTGCTGTTTCCGTCGCGCACTGAAGGTGTGCCAAACGTGATTCTGCAGGCCATGGCCGGCGGGCTGCCGGTCGTGTGCAGCGATATTCCCACTTTGCGGGAACTCAGCGGAGACGGGCAGCGCCTGATGCTCGTAACGCAGGCGGATGCCGACGCGTTTGTGGCGGCGATTCGTTCGTTGCGGGACAACCCGCAGCAGCGCCGAGAGCAGGCTGAGCGGGCGCGTCTATGGGCCGCGGCGAACCTTGATCCGCAACGGACAATCGCGGAGACGATCAGGGCGTACGAAACAGTACTTTCGGGGCGCCGGCGGTCCCCGGTAGCGGGTGGCTGACAGTCGCCGCGGTTATCTGATACCATTCGGCGCCTAGAACGGACCGAGTGACATGGACAGACCGCCTCTGAAACCGCTTTCGCTCACGATCACGTTCCCTTGCTACAACGAGGAGGCCAACGTCGAGCGCGTCACGCGCGCCGCCCTCGCCGTCGCCCAGAAAGTCGCCGACGACTACGAAATCGTCATCGTTAACGACGGCAGCCGCGACCGCACGGGCGAGATCGCGGACCGCCTGGCCGCCGAGAACCCGCATGTGCGAGCCGTGCACAACCGTCCTAATCAGGGCTACGGCGGGGCCTTGGCCCGCGGCTTCAAGGAGGCACGTAAAAACTGGATCTTCTACACCGACGGCGACGGACAGTTCGACCTGAACGAATTGCCCACAATTCTGCCGCTGCTGGAGAAGTACGACATCGTCTCGTGCTACCGCCTCAATCGGCAGGATTCGGCCATCCGCAAGCTGAACGCCTGGGCGTGGTCGACACTGGTGAACATACTCTTCCGGTTGCGGCTGCGCGACATCGATTGCGCGTTCAAGATTTACCCGCGCACCTTCATTGACCAGATTGAATTGTGGAGCCGCGGAGCACTCATCGATACCGAAATGCTCGCCAAAGCCCGGAACCTCGGCTACTCAATCGTGCAGGTCGGCGTCCACCACTACCCGCGAACGGCCGGCCAGCAGACCGGAGCGAATATCAAGGTTATCGCCCGCGCGTTCAAGGAGCTGTTCAAGCTGCGCGGGCGGATCAAGCGCGAGGGGCGCGATCAACAGGCCAGAGGGGCGTGATCAGCAGGTCAAGCGGGCGGCAAATTCCTCACGAACTCCAGCGCCGCCGGAATAACGCGCTCCATTATCTCCTCAACTGTTCCGTCCAGAATCGCCCCGGCGCTCTCTGTATGTCCGCCGCCGCCGAAACCGGCCGCCAGCTTCAGCACCGCGACGCCCTTCTCGCCGCGGAAGTTGATGCGCACCTTGCCGCGCACGCCCTCGGTAAACAGAATCGCCACCTTGACGCCGTCGATGGAGCGCACGACCTCCACCTGGTCGTCGATGTCACTGGCCGTACAGCCGGCGCCCAGGATCTCGCTATGCGAAGCACAGCTCCAGGCCAGGCGGCCGTCCTCGCTGACCTGTGTGTGCGAGTAGACCAGCTTGAGCAGCTCGAACTCGCCGCGACTGTGGCTACGGTGCAACTGCTCGCAGACGTCGGCGATTGCGGCGCCGCACGCGGCCAGTTCGTGCGCGACGTTCAGGCTTTCGGCCGCGGTATTCGAAAGCGAAAAGCCCTGCGTGTCGCTGTGCATGCCGGCGTATAGCAACGTTGCGATGTTCGGCCCGATCTGGCAGCCCAGGTTGCGCAGCAGCGTGTACATCAGTTCCGATGTACTGCTGGCGGAGGGCACGACCCAGTTCCAACGCCCAAATCCAGCGTTAGTGGCATGATGATCGACGTTCGCCACCGCCAAACCCGGCAGCGCCTCCAACTTGCCCGGCACGTTCACCCGCGAAGCCTTGGCCGTATCAAGCACCAGCGCCAGCTCGCAAGTCTTCGCCTCATCCAGCGTGGCCGGTGTCAGCCCGGCCCGGCGAACCAGAAACTGCATCCGCCGCGAAACCGTGCCGTCCGGCAGGAGCGCGTGCACCTCCTTGCCTAGCTCGCGCAAGCCAAGCCAGGCGGCCGCCATCGAGGCGATACAGTCCGCGTCGGGCGTCACGTGACCAATCAGTGCGATACGCCCGGCCTGCAAGATGGCGCTGCGCACGTCGGCCGGAACGGCTGTGCGAATTTCGGAATTCACTTAATCTCCGGCGTGCTGAATGATCTGAGCACGCAAAGTAGGATCGACCGGGAACCCTGCCTCCTCGAGCGCGCCCAGCACCGGCCCGACCGCCGGGATTCGTCCCAGCCGCTTCGCCAACAGAATAATCCCCAGCGTGCAACGTACGGGCACATTGAACGCCGCCGCGCAGACCCGCTCGGCCCGGCCGTCCAGCACCGCTTCGAACTCCGGATGCCGCCGCGCCCAAGTAAGCACTTCCGTTTCGCAGCGCCCCAGGTCCCAAGCCAGCACGGCGGGATCGAGGCCGTCAACGGCTTGCACCAGCCGCCCGCCCTCGCCGTTCAACCACTGCACCGCGGGGCTGTCGGCCGGCCCGCGCAGGATCTCCTCGCCCACGCCGCTGGGTACCACGGCCTGCTCGCTTAGTTCTGTCACCAGCGATACGTGGCCGGTCGCGCTAAGCGCCATAATGGGAGAGGCATTCAGAACCCAGCGACGGCTCACCGCCCCATCTCCGCCTCGAGGTCGGTGATAGTCGCCTGAAAGGGAGATACGCCCAGGTTCGCCAGAGCTTGCAGGAATTCATGCCGGTTCAGCCCGGCGATGGCCGCGGCCTTACCCTGGGACAGCATGCCGACTTCGTACCACTTGACCGCCGCGGCGATCCGTAGCTTCTGTGCAAATTCCTCGGGCGTGCTGCGCGTCGCGGAGAACGCTTCTTCGGGCAGCTCTATCGTTATCTTCACCGGCATGATCTTCTCCAGCCGAAGATGCCCATTATACTACGCCGTGCCGGCCGCCATTGCAGCATTTCAAAAGCGACAGCGCACCTCCCGTAGTGCAAATTCCGGTTCGCTGCCACAAGGCGGAGCCTTGCACTACCGCCGGCGCATGGCCTCGATCAGCAGGTCCGCCACCTCAGGCCGCGTGAATTCGACCGGCGGACGCTCACCGCGCGCCAGCATCTCCCGCACTGCCGTGCCCGACAGGAACACCCGATCTTCCTTCGTGCTGTTCGTCGTCTTATCGCTGGCCATCGCCCCGGATTTCTTGCACCAGAACGTATGCTCGAAATTCAGCGGCTGGATTGCGATGGCCGCCGGGTCGAACTTTTCGAAGATGCGCTGCGCGTCGTACGTGCCGTAGTACGTCCCGACCCCGGCGTGATCACGCCCGACAATAAAGTGCGTGCAGCCGTAATTCTTGCGGACCAGCGCGTGCAGTATGGCTTCCTTCGGCCCGGCGTAACGCATGGCGGCCGGCCAGACGGACAGAAGCGTGTTTTTCGGGTTGTAGTAGTTGGCGAGCAGCACCTCGTAGCAGCGCATGCGCACCTCGGCCGGGATATCGCCGGCCTGGGTCTGCCCGACCAGCGGGTGGATCAGCAAACCGTCGCAGATTTCCAAGGCGCACTTGGTGATGTACTCATGCGCCCGGTGGATCGGGTTGCGGGTTTGGAAGGCGACGACCGTTCGCCAGCCGCGTTCGCTGAAGGCCGCCCGCGTCTGGGCCGGGGTAAGGCGGAAGCGGGCGAATTCCGGTTCGTAGCGCGGACAGATGACCTGCACGGGGCCGCCCAGGCACACGTCGCCTTGCGACATGGTGACCGCCACGCCGGGGTGCTTTTCTTCAGTCGTCTGATAGACGCGCTCGGCTTCCTTCTTCTTGTCGTGCGCGTACTTCTCGCGAACGGTGAGGACCGCCAAGGTGCGATCCTGGTCATCGGTGAGCGCGACCGGCTGACCGACGGCGATTCGCTCCGCAGTGGCGCCATCCACCGAGCAGGTGATCGGCACCGTCCAGGGCAGCCCGTTGCTCAGCTTCATTTCGTCCAGTACGCGATGGTATTCCGCCTCGCCCATGAAGCCGGTCAGCGGCGAGAACGCGCCCACGGCCAACAGTTCCAGGTCGCACTGCTCGCGTTCCGGCAGGCGAACGCGCAGCGCGCCCTTGGCCTGCTCGCTCAGCGCGCGCCGTTGTCCCTCGTCGACGATCAGGTTCACCAGTTTGCCGCCGTGTGGCGGAATCAGTCGTGCATCACTCATTTTCTTGGCAGTCCTTTCCAATCAACCCGGCCCCGGATCATTGCCGCGGCAACAGCCCGCGCTCTTCCAGGCAACTAATGATGAGCCCGGCTGCCTGCTGGGGCGAGACGTTGGCCGAATCGATGACCATTTCGGGCTTGAGCGGCTCCTCGTAGGGCGCACTGATTCCCGTGAACTCCTTCACTTCGCCGGCCCGGGCCTTCTTGTACAGCCCCTTCGGGTCGCGCTGCTCGCAGAGTTCGACTGACGCCTGGACGTATATTTCAATGAACGGCAGACCGGCGGCCTCGTGCAGTTGCCGCACCAGGTCGCGGTCGGCCCGATACGGGCTGATGAAGCTCGTGAACGTCAGCACGCCCGCGTCGGCGAAGAGCTTGGCGACCTCGCCAATCCGGCGGATGTTTTCGGTACGGTCCGCGGGCGAGAAGCCCAGGTTCTTGTTCAGGCCGTGGCGGATGTTATCGCCATCGAGCACGTAGCTGAGGTGCCCGCGTTCGACCAGGGCGTGCTCGGCGGTGAAGGCGATCGTGCTCTTGCCCGAAGCGCTTAGCCCGGTCAGCCAGATCGTGGCCCCTTTCTGCCGCAACAGCTCATTGCGCTGCGCGCGATCGACGTGTCCCTCATGCCATGTGATATTCGTTGCCACCTGTTTGCTCATGCGTCATCCCAACAAATAGTGGACAAAGCTACGCGCCAAACGCGCTCGCAACGCGTCGCCAACGCTCGGTTTCGGCTCGAGAGCGCGTTTCTCCCGGCCGGCGCTCTGGCTCCAATTGGTCGTTCTTTGGCAGCGCGCGTGCCACAGAGGCGAGGATAAGTGCCCGCGGAGCATTGGTCTACTCCGCGGCGCACGTTTTGCCCGCGGCCCACAACGGCTCTAAGCTTTGGCGTGCAAAGCACTTACACCGGACGAAAGCCATTTCTGCGAGATTTGAGTCCGAAAACTGTGCAAATTGCCGGCGCAGATGAGAAAACAGTTTCCGCGGCGCGGTCGGCGCGTTAAAATGGCCACCGTGATGCTCACTGCTCGCGAGGGCATGCAATAGGATTGAAGCCAAAATTCCACATTCTGTGCGGGGGCGAACGCCCCATCAGGAGGTGCTCACCATGAAGGCGATCACGATAATAGCTGTATTGATCTGCACGAGCGTGGCGTGGGCCACGCCAACCGTGACGCTCACCCTCGAATCGAGCAAAAACGGGCTGACGGTTTCACCCGGGACGACCGTGGATTGGAGCGTGAAGGTCGCGGTCTCGCCCGGCGACAATGCCGGTTTGGCCCTGGTTAGCACCGATCTGATCCAGAACCCCGACAATCCCGCCCTGTTTGACATTCCGCAGGGTTCGCCGGCCAGCATTGATGCCACCATGCAGAACTTCAACCGGCCCGCCGGCATTGCAAACCCCGGCGAGGGCGGGGCGACTACCGGGTACATCGGCTCGCAGCGTGGGGAACCCGGCCGAAAGAACCTGATCCAGATTGGCGGCGGGCAGAACACGTTCGGGGCGGCCCTGCCGTCCGGAACAGGAATCGGTGAAAGCGCCACCGTGCTTCCCGGCGTTGGCCAGGGCGCCCAGCCGCAGGTGGTGTTGTCCGGCTCATTTGCCGCGCCGGAGGTGCCGGGCACGTACACGTTCCGCTTGGAGAACGGCTTGGCCAACGTGCTGAACAACGTCTCACCGCCGCCGGTACCGCCGGAGTTCTGGACGGTCACCGCGGCGACGGTCGAAATGGGGACCGCGAGCTTCACGTTTACTGTTGGTGGTGTGTCACTCGGCGATGTGAACTGCGATGGGCATGTGAACGTGTTTGACATCGACCCGTTCGTACTGGCCTTGACGAGCTCGGAAGAGTACGCGCAGGCGTTCCCAGCTTGCGACATTAACAGTGCGGACGTCAACTGCGACGGCCACGTCAACGTCTTCGACATCGACCCGTTCGTGCAGTGTCTGACGGGCGGCTGCGCGCCTTGTCCCCAGTAACACGAATTTGCGTAGTTTGAGGGCGAAACCGCAGAAGCAGGGCCTCGCACACGCGAGGCCCTGATTCTTGTTAGGCCCAGCCTGCGCGCCCGGCGTGAAGTGATAAGGTGATAAAGTGATAGGGTGATAAAGGGCACCCCGGACGGAGCGCCATTGCCAAGCCGCGCCGGGTGCCGGTGCCATGCCCAAGCCGGGTGCCATGCCCAAGCCGCGCAGCGGCGCGGGCATGCCCTCGTTAACAGCTCGCAACGCACTTGACGACGGCTCGCTCATAGATGCCACTGCTTGAAGCCGCGGTGCCCCACTGCTTGAAAGCGCAGCTTCAACCAGTGCGGCTTTGCTTGAACCCCGCGACCTTTCACCGCATTGCAGCCCAAGCAACCCCAGCCTATTCTGCGCCGCCAAGGAGGTGTCACATGAGCCGATTTCAACTGCTGATCGCAGCCCTTTGGATAACAGCCGCAGGAAGCCTCTGCCTGGCACAAACGCCGGCCGCATCAACCCAGCCTCCGCCTGAAACGCAGGAACAACGCGACGAGCGCATGCGCTGGTGGCGCGAGGCCCGCTTCGGCATGTTCATCCACTGGGGGCTGTATGCCATTCCCGCGGGCCAGTGGGGCGACGAAACCGGCCACGGTGAGTGGATTCGCGACTCGGCCCGCATTCCGATCGAGGAATACGACCAGCTCGTCGAGCAGTTCAACCCGGTCAGGTTCGACGCCGAAACCTGGGTCCGCATCGCCAAGGACGCCGGCATGAAGTACATCGTGATCACCAGCAAGCATCACGACGGCTTCTGCCTGTTCGACTCGAAGCACACCGACTACGACGTGATGTCCACGCCCTTCGGCCGTGACATCCTGCACGAGCTTGCGGTCGCCTGCCGCAAAGAAGGGCTGCGGCTGTGCTGGTACTACTCGATTATGGACTGGCACCATCCCGACTACCTGCCACGCCGGCCCTGGGAAGAGCGCTCGGCCGAAGGCGCCGACTTCAGCCGCTATTACGCATATCTCAAAGACCAGGTCCGCGAACTGCTCACCCATTACGGCCAGATCGGGGTGCTCTGGTTCGACGGCGAATGGGAGCCGACCTGGACGCACGAATACGGCCGGTCGCTGTATGACTACGCGCGCTCGCTGCAGCCTGGCGTCATCGTCAACAACCGCGTCGACAAGGGCCGCGGCGGCATGGCCGGCCTGACCAGCGGCGATCATGCCGGCGACTTCGGCACGCCCGAGCAGGAAGTCCCCGCCACCGGCCTGCCGGGCGTGGACTGGGAAACCTGCATGACGATGAACGACCACTGGGGCTACAACACCCACGACCAGAACTTCAAGTCGACGCGGGACCTGCTGCACACGCTGGCCGACGCCGCCTCCAAAGGCGGCAATTTCCTGCTCGACGTCGGCCCGACTCCCGGCGGCGAGTTCCCGCCGGAATGCGTGGAGCGGCTGCGCGAAATCGGCCAATGGATGAAAGTCAACAGCGAGGCGATCTACGGCACGCAGGCCGGCCCCCTCAAAACCCCCACCTGGGGCCGCTGCACGCAACGATTGCTGGACGGCGACGTGACTCGGCTGTACCTGCACGTCTTCGATTGGCCCGCGGACGGCCGCCTGATCGTCCGCGATCTGTTAAGCCAGCCGGCGAACGCATATTTGCTGGCCGACGCGCAGAAAACCGCGCTCAACGTATTCAGCACTGGCGAAGGCGTGCACGTGCTGGTCCCGCCGGAGGCGCCGGACGCGATCAATAGCGTGATTGTGCTGGACATAGCCGGCCACATCGACATCGCGGTCCCGCCGGTAATCTCCGCGGCAACCCACATTTTCATCGACACGTTGGACGTGACCATCACGTCTGACCGGCAGAACGTCGAACTGCACTACACGACCGACGGTAATTGCCCGACGCCGGCCTCGCCCGTTGTGCAGGGGCCACTGAAGCTTTCGGAAACCACGATGGTAAGCGCTCGCGCCTTCCGCGACGGCCTGCCGGTCAGCAGCACAGTGCAGCGCACCTTCATCAAGGTCGCGTCCCGGCCGGCCGAACCGGCAGAACGGATCGCCGGTGCGGCACCCGGCCTGCTCTGCGAGTATTTCGAAGGCGAGTGGGATCGCCTGCCCGATTTTGACAAGCTTGAGCCGGTCCGGTCGGCGAGCGTTACTAATTTCGGCTTCTTCATTGACTCCGCCGCCAGTTCCGTCGCGCCGGAGCACTCGCCGACATCCGTGGACTTCGACTTCGCTGCCGCGATTCGCCCGGAGTACATAGCTCTGCGCTACCGCGGCTTCGTGTCCGTGCCGTGCGACGGCATCTATACATTCGAGACCAGGTCAGACGACGGCAGCCGGCTGTACATCGGCGATCAGTGTGTAGTGAATAACGACGGTCTGCACGGCGCTGTGACCCAATCGGGGCTGGTCGCCCTGTCCGCGGGCGCACACCCGCTCACGCTCACGTACTTCAACAAGACCGGCCCCCGCGCCCTTGAAGTCTGGTACGCCGGCCCGGAGCTGGACCGCCAGGAACTTCCCAGCGCCGCGCTGAACCACCTCGTGATAAAGTGATAAAGGGATAAGGTGATAGAGTGATAAGGGGCTTCGCGGATCCGCCCTTTATCACCCTATCACATTATCACCTTATCACGGCTTCGTGGTAGGGGGCTTCCACAGTCGCGCACCCGTCCTTTATCACCCTATCACCTTATCACTTTAATCACCTAATCACAGCTTCATGCCGCGCCCGGTCGCCGTCTACAACGCCGTCACCAGGAATTCAGCGGTAATTCAGCGTCGGGCGCTAGTGTCTCCCTTCCCTGGTTGGACAGTGTCCCTGGGTGTCGCCGCGCAAAATCTTTGATGCCAGTCCGGCAGGACCAGCCGCGGGTATGGGAAAGGCCGCGGGAAGCTACCTGAGGGCGTACCGGAGGCCAGGCAAGCGTCTGACGCGCTGGTTCCCGGCTGCCAATGACGTTGAACAGCGGTGACGTTGATTAGCAATGACGAACAAAAACTGCGCGCCCTCGGGCTGACGCAGACGAAAGGAAGAAGAGAGTATGGCCGGTTCATTGGACATTCTCGGATCTCTGCTAGGTGGCGGAATGACAACCTCCGCCCCGGATCGCATCGAGCGTTCTCTGAGTGATAAGGGGGTGGGCGGAGAAGGCGGGTTTCTGGATCAGATCCTGGGCGCTAGCCAGTCGCCAACGAGGCAGGGCGGGGGCGCGGCGACGGGCCTGAAGGAAATGATCAGTTCCATTTTCAGTGATCCCCGCGCGCTGAGAGCGGGCGGACTGGGGGCGCTGGCCGGCGCGATTTTCGGCCGCGGCGCCAAGGGCGCGGTAGGCGGCGGTGCTCTGGCCTTGCTGGGTTCGCTGGCGCTGAAGGCGTTGCAGGGAGCCCAGGGCGGGAAAAAACCGCAGCTCGATCCATCGACACAACTGGAGGCGGGTTTGCGCCCCCCGGCCAACGATCGGGAGCAAGAACGGGTTGAGTCGCAGGCGGAACTCCTGGTGGCCGCGATGGCCAACGCCGCCAAGGCGGACGGCCAGATCGATCAGCGCGAAATCGAGCACATCACCGGCAAGGTGCAGGCGGACGAAGCCTCCCGCCGGCGGCTCATGGAAGAGCTTCGCCAGCCGATGGATACCGACCGCATCGTCCGCGCGGTGAACAACAACCCGCAACTGGCCGCCCAGGTCTACGCGGCCTCGCTACTGGCGATCAACGTGGACACAGAGGCAGAGCGAAGTTACCTGGCCGACCTGGCCGCCAAGCTGCGCCTCGACCCGGCCGTGGTGCAAAACCTACACGATGCGCTCGGCGTCTGAGCGAGAAGACATACAAGGCGTCTGATCGAGAAGACACACTGGAAAACACACTGAAGGCGGTAGGGCCGCAATTCACCTTTATCGCCCTATCACCCTGTCGTCCGGCCCACCGGTGCGCGCGCCCAGCCACGCTCCCGCCCGTGTCGCGCGCCCCTTATCACCCTATCACCTTATCACGTTATCACCCCTCCGCGCCGGCCCAGCCCCACCGAAGGCAGCGCTACGCGCGCGGGTACCCCTAACCCGCGCACGCTGGCTGAAAGCTGAGAGCTGACTGCTCTTTTAATATCGGACCCTGGCCCCGCCTCGCTCGGCGCGCGACGTGCCAGCACGTACAATTCCGGGTTTGTCGATTTCGGCCCGGCCGCTGCGGCGGCCCACAAATGAGGTACTGCGATGAGAAAGTTTCGTCTTTTCACTCCCGGCCCCTGTGCCGTTCCCGAGGAAGTCCTGCAGGAGATGGCCCGCCCATTCCATCACCATCGAACCGACTGGTTCAAGGGCTACATGAAGCAGGCCACCGAGAAGCTTCAGCAGGTCCTCCAGACCAAGTACGAGGTCATCATCATCACCGGCTCCGGCACCGCGGCCGCCGAGGCCGCCATCGTCGGCTGCAACCCGCCCGGCTCAAAGATGCTGACGCTCGAAGGCGGCAAGTTCGGGCAGCGCTGGGGTGAAATCGCGCAGCAGTTCGGCATCGACGTCATTCGCCATCCGGTCGAGTGGGGCACCCCGCCCACCGCCGCGATGGTTTCCGACTTCCTGAAGAAGGACCCCGCCATCACGGCCGTCATGGTCGTGCACAGCGAAACCTCCACCGCGACCGCCTGCGACCTGAAGGCCATCGCCGGCGTCGTCCGCGACGCGGGCAAGCTGATGCTGGCCGACTGCATCACGTCGGCCGGCGCTCTGCCGCTCAAGCCGGATGAGTGGGGCGTAGACGTGGTCATCACCGGCGCCCAGAAGTCGCTCATGCTGCCGCCGGGCCTGGGCTTCCTGGCCGTCAGCCCGCGCGCTTGGGAGGTCATCGAGCGCAACAAAGCCCAGCACGCCTACTACCTGAACCTCAACAAGGCCCGCAAGATGGCCAAGGAAAACGACACGCCCTTCACGCCGGCCCACCTGCTGATCCGCGGCCTCAACACCGCCCTGGACATCGTCCTGGCCGACGGCATGGAAACCATGTGGAAGCGCGTCGCCGCCATGGCCGCCGCCACCCGCGCCGCGGGCGAGGCCATCGGCCTGAAGGTCTTCTCCAAGTCGCCGTCGGATTCGGTTACGGCCCTCTGCCCGCCTGAGGGCATCGCGGTCAAGGACATCCGCAACGAGCTGGAGAAGCGTTACGGCATCGAGTCGGCTGGCGGTCAGGATCACCTGAAGGGCAAGATTTTCCGCCTCGGCCACATGGGCTACGTCGACGAGATGGACACGATTCTGGCGATCGGCGCTTTGGAGCAGGTGCTCTACAAGGCCGGCCACAAGTTCAACCTGGGCGCCGGCCTGACGGCAGCCCAGAAGATACTGGCCGAACGGCTGTAACTTGCCAGGATAACGGCCACAACTGGCCGGATTTGAACGTACAACGGCGCGCACAAGCGAGATCCGCAACGCGGAGATCGCTTGTGCGCGGTCGTTGAGGCCCTGTAAGAGTTGGGTTACGTTACTGAGAGCGAGAACGCGTACGGCGAGCCTGACAGTCAACAGTAGAGCCTGGCAACCAACTGAAAGGAACCATGATGGACGGCAAAGTCGAGGAGTTCTTCGAGCAGTGGTCGGAGGATCAGGCCAAGTTGAAGGAACTGGCGCCGGATATCCAGCGCGGCTTCGGCGCTCTGTTTCAGGCCACGATGAAAGAGGGCGCGCTGTCGGTGCGCGAAAAGGAGCTGATCGCGCTCGGCATCGCTCTGGCGGTGCGTTGCGTGCCGTGCATCAATCTGCACGTTGAAAAGTGCGTCACCGCCGGCGCCACACCGCAACAGGTGCTGGAAGCGGCCGGCGTTGCGGTAACGATGCAGGGCGGCCCCGCCTTCACGCACGTGCCGGAAGTCGTACGGGCCCTGAAGTACTTGGGCAAAATCGACTGATTCGCGGCGCCGTACCAAAGCCCGTGGGTGCCATGCCCAAGCGCCAAGCGCGGGCATGCCATCGAAGAAAAGAGTGGTTAGTCATTAGTTGTTAGTATTGCCCAGTCTGGACTTCTCAGTACTAAGCCCGTTAGTGGCCAGTGTTGCCAAGTCTATACTTTTCAGTACTAAGTCCTGACGAATAACTATCTCAATGACGGCCGCAAAGGAGGAGCGATGCCTGCACCGGCGGTTCAGGATTTCTACCCCGACGATCTCGCGCACTGTTACGGCTGCGGCCGGTTGAACGAACATGGCCTGCACGTCCGCAGCTCGTGGGACGGCGACGAAACCGTCGCGATCCTGACGCCGCGGCCCTATCACACTGCCGTGCCCGGCTACGTCTACGGCGGTTTGATCGCCTCGCTCATCGACTGCCACGGCACCGGTTCCGCGGCCCTGGCGGCCTACCGCGCCGCAGGGCGCGAGCCGGGCACATTGCCGCCGCTACGCTTTGTGACGGCCTCGCTGAAGGTCGACTACCTGCGCCCAACGCCAATGGGTGTACCGCTGGAAGCGCGCGGGCGAATCGTGGAAGTGAAGCCACGCAAAGTGATCGTGGACGTCACAGTGTCGGCCAATGGCGAAGTCTGCGCAAAAGGTAACGTAGTTGGCGTGCTGATGCCCGAGGGCATGCTGCCGCGCGAAGCGAGTGCGCGACCGGAGTAGAAGCGGGAACTACACCTCGCGCAGCGTGTGCCCCATCTTGGTCTTCTTGGCCTCGAGGTAGCGGCGGTTGTGATCGGTAGGGGGGATCTCGAGCGGAAGCTGCTCGACGACCTCCAAACCGTACACGTTCAGTCGTCCGACTTTCTTGGGGTTGTTCGTGAGGATACGGACCTTCTCGATGCCCAAGTCACGCAGGATCTGGGCGCCGACGCCGTAATCTCGGCGGTCGGCCGGAAAGCCCAGTTGCTGGTTCGCCTCGACCGTATCGAGGCCGCCGTCCTGCAACCGGTAGACGTGCAGCTTATTCAGCAGGCCGATTCCGCGGCCTTCCTGGCGCAAGTAGACGATCACGCCGCGGCCTCGCTCGGCGATCAGTTTGAACGCGGCCCGGAGCTGCTCGCCGCACTCGCAGCGCATCGAGCCGAAGACGTCGCCGGTCAGGCATTCGGAGTGCACGCGAACGAGGACCGGCTCTTCGATCGGACGCACGGCGCCGGTTTCGTCCAGCTCGCCGATGCCGCCTTTACACAGGGCGAGGTGCTCGTATTTGTCGGTCTGGCTGCGATAGCCGATGAGCAGCCACTTACCGAATTCGTTGATCAGCGGGACCGTTTCAATGCGCTCGACCAGGCGCTCGCGGCGCATGCGGTACTCGATCAGCGCCGCGACGGTGCACATCTTGATGCCGTGACGACGGCTAAAGGCGGTCAGCTCCGGCAGGCGGGCCATCGTGCCGTCTTCGTTGAGGACTTCGATGATTGCGGCGCCCGGTAGCAGCCCGGCCAGGCGGCACAGGTCGACCGACCCTTCAGTCTGTCCGGCGCGCACCAGCACGCCGCCGTCGCAGGCCGCCAGCGGGTTCACGTGCCCCGGGCGGACGAAATCCTCGGCCACGGCCTCTTCGGCCACGGTGTGACGGATCGTGGTGGCGCGGTCCCAGGCGGACACGCCGGTCGTGACGCCCAGGTGCGAGGCGCCGTCGATGGTCACGGTGAAAGCCGTCCCCAGCCGGGTGTTGTTCACCGGCACCTGCGGATGCAGGTTCAGCCGCTCGCAGCGGGCGCGCGTCAGCGGCACGCAGAGCGTTCCGCGGCCGTAACGGAGCATGAAATTGACTTTTTCGGGCGTTATGGACTGTGCCGGACAAACGAGGTCGCCCTCGTTTTCGCGATCCTCGTCATCGACGAGGATAATGAGGTTCCCCTGTCGCAGCTCGTCGAGAATCTCATCGACGGGGCTGAACGGGCTGGCTGTGCCCGCATCGGCCGTGGGCCCGGTGCTTTCCATCATGCGCACGTCCTTCGCTGTTTGTCGATGTAAGGCTGTAAGAGGGGATTGTAGCAAACGGCGCGCCAGGGCGGCAGGGGGTGGTCTGGCCGCAGGAAGTAAGCGCAAATGCCAAGTACCAGATACGCTTACGGCGTCACCGCCTCGGGCGTGCCTTCCCCAGGTTTTTCGGCCACTTGCGCCTCGCCGGCTCCGTCGCGGCCGTTGTACTTGGCGAACCAGTCGCGCAGGACGTCTTCGGCCGGCTTGCCGCGTGGGGTGTAGCCGAAATCGTTCGGGCCGCCCGGGTCGCCGGACCAGTCCCACCAGATCACGCCGGCCACACCGGGCGCGTTGTCCCAAGCCTTGAGGAAGGCCTCGTAGAGACGGCGCTGCTCTTCGTGCCCGGCGGGAGTGGCCTTCTGATTCTGGAAGTAGTTCCACGGGGCGGTAGCGGCGCCTTCCTGGCTGCACCAACCCACCTCGGTGAAGATCAGCGGCTTGCCAATCTCGCGCTGCCAGCCGAGCACTTCCTCACGGATTGGCTGCCAGCGCTCGACGATCTCCTCCACGCTGGGGTCTTTCTTATCGGCCAGCGTGTAGTAGCTGGTCATGCCGATGAAATCGAGCTTGTGCCAGAACCTGATCGGCTTGTAGTGGTCCCAGTTGGCCGAGTAGCCCAGCTTGCCGCCGTGGAAGTGCTCGCGTGCCAGTTCGATTACGCCGTTCCACTTCTCGGTGAATTTTTCGGTGCTAACCAGTTCCGAGCCGACCATCAGGCCGTGGGCGCCGCCCTCGCGTGCGATCTCGCAGAAGTACTTGATGAACTCGCGATAGTCGTCCCACCATTCGTCCCAATCGGGCGGCTTGATGACGCCGCGCCATTCACTGCCGCGCGGCTTCGAGAGCAGCACGATCGGCATCAGGATGACTTCCAAGCCCTCTTTTTTGGCCATCCCGATGATGGTCTTGAACTCCTCGCGCGAGGGCATCTTGCGCGCTTCAAGGAAAATCTGCTGGGCTTCCGCGTGCTCCATAAAGCCGGCCGCGCAGAGCAGGACCGTGTTCGCCCCGAGATTGGAGATGTCGCGAAAAATCTGGCCGTAGAACTCGATCGGCCGGTAACTGTTCTGGGCCTGCACCGCGATGCCGCGATATCGCACGCCGGTGGCGGTTGCGGCCGGGCGGGACGGCACGGGATCGTGCGTGGCTTTGGCGCACTCGAAATTGCTGGCCAGGATTAAGCCGCTGAAGCCAAGGGCTGCGAGGAGACCAATTGCTGTCAGACGTAGCGTCATGGTTGGGTAAGATTATCTTCGCCCGGCCCACCTGTCATGCCGGAATTCACGTGCACCTGGACGGCTGTGGCAGGGGCCTCCGGCCGGTGTCGACTGCCCGCGTAAACGCCGAGGCCCGGAACCTTCAGACGCGAACTACAGGTGCGGCAGGTCGACCGGCACACCGGGCAGCTCCGTCGGTGGCTCGACATCGAGAAGAGTCATTATAGTGGGTACGACATCGACGGTTCGAGCGCACTCAACCACGCCGCGCGGTTGAATGTCCGGACCGGCAATCATCAGCGGAACGCGCATTTCGCCCCGGCGAATTCCTCCATGCCCGCCCGGCTGGTCCGCCACGAAACTGCAGCCGGCTGCGGCGAAAACGATCGCTTGCCCGACGCGCGGCTCGTGCAAAAGCGGGACGATATCCGGCACCAGCGCGGGAACGTCGTCCGTGCAGGTCGCGGCCAGCCACTCGCGGGCATCGTGGAAGCCGGCGTTCACGAAGGCGGCCAGTTCAGGATTTTCCAGGTATCCCAGCACGTCATCCGGGCTCGGAACGTACCGGTAGACGGCAGTTTCGCCGTCCAGGCGTTCGATTACCCGCGCCTCGCCCCGCGCGGATCGGAGGATGGCCTCGTCATCGTCGGCCAAATAAGCCACCAGGTCGACGCCGTCGAGGTTCCAAAGCTGCCACTCGGGCGGGAGCGACGTCAGCCGCTCATGAACGGCGGCGGTCGTCGGCCGCTGATCCCAGCCCGATGGACCTTTGAAGTAGACGAAAGCACAGCGGCCGTCTTCATAAGAAATTACCTGCTCGAACTGGTCGAAGTGGCGGCGTCGCCGCTCATATGGGACGTTCTGGCAGGGCTGATGCGTCAGACTGGCCCCTGTCTGCTGCAAAGCCTGCACGAGATCAACATGCCGGCATGGGGCCACGTCGATCATGCCGTGGTCAGCCACCAACACCAGATACGTGGTTGAAAGCAGCCCTTGCGCTTCGAGCCAGTCGCAGACGCGGCCCACGTGCAGATCGAGATTGAGCAGCGCCGCGTGATACTCAGGCGAGGTGGCCCCGCGCTCGTGTCCGACCGAGTCCAGTCCGGGAAAATACAGCGTCAGCAGGGCCGGCCATTGACCGGCGCGGTTGGCGCGGCGCGCCACCAACTCGACGGTTTTGGCGGTCAGCGCGTCGACGCCGGGATAGTCGCGGAAGAACCAGCGCACGCCCGACTGCGCCCAATTCGCGATGTTGTCGCTGACGCCGCGCCGCAATGGTGATTGCACGCTCATGCTGTAGGCCGGCGCAATCAACTCGTAGACGGTCTCGGCCTCCGTATCCTCGTTGACCGAAACATAAGTGGCGATGCAGGCGTAGTCGCGCAGCAAGCGCTGCTGGGGATCGAACCAGCGATTGCCGGGGATGCGATGTTCGGGCGGCTCGAGGCCGGTCAACAGCGTGGTCACAGAGGCGTAAGTGATGGACGGATGAATCGTGATCGCGTTTTGTACGCGCGTTCCGCCCTGGCAGAATCGCTGCTCGATGTTGGGCAGCCAGCCGGCGCCACATCCTTCTTCCAGAAGGTCCGCATTTACGCCGTCGCACAGGAACAGCACTACGCTGCGCGGTGGGCGCTCCACGTGATCGGCCAGCTCTTGCCGTAAGGGCCCTTTGCCGGCACAGCCTGAAAGCCAAACCAGAATGGCGGTGCAAAGGACCGCGGCAAATCTGCGCGTGCTTGCTAGGTTACGCAATTTCGAATCGCCTCTATCCACTTCTTTTAAACGCCCGGCGCACAAAGTACGCCGCATTGTCTTCATCGTCGCCCGCGGAACAAGACGCCGATTGCAGCCAAACCGCGACTGGAATGTCCGGCAACCTCCGGGTGTTGTGCGGCGAATGGCGGCCGCTATAGTGGAGACACTCAGCCAACCGATGGGTGAGTCATGGCGTCAGCCTTTTGTCGGACTGGAGGTCCTGATGAATCGTAAATGGAAGTACGTGATGTTGGCGGGCGCGGGCGGAGTGCTGCTACAGCTTGCGGGCTGCGGCCAAATCATGCTCGAGATGCTCATCAGCAACATAGTCCCTCTAATCCTCAGCCAATTGGTGGCCTCCGCCGTGGCGTGACCGCCCGGCAGCCCAGCGCAGCGTAGCCCGCAAGTGGTAGTACGAGGGCTACCCTGTGCCGGTAACCCGCCCCGCTGCGTGAAGCAGCGGCTTTAAAGACCAATCAGTGCTGCGCCGCGCGCTCCACGTGATCGCCGGAACCGGCAGCCGCATCCAGTCTCACTTCGCTCAGCCGCCGGCCAATACGTCGCGCATTCCGTAATAACCCGCCGCCTTGTTTACAATCCAGCGTGCGGCCGTCAGCGCCCCGGCTGCAAAGGCGTCGCGCGAGCTGGCCTGGTGACACAACGTGAGAGTCTCGTTCGCCGATGCGAAGGCGACCACGTGTTCGCCTACTACTTCGCCCATGCGGATCGCATGTACACCTACTTGCCCCGCAGCTCGCGGTCCGCATTGCCCCGATCGTCCGAAGGCGGCAATTTCCTCCGGCTTGCGGCCGCGGGCCCGCGCGACTTCGGCCAGCAGCGCTTTGGCTGTCCCGCTGGGGGCATCCGCCTTGTGGCGGTGGTGGGTTTCGGCGATCTCAACGTCCCAGTCTTCGCCCAGCTTCCCGGCTACCTGTGACACCAGTTGCAGCAGCAGGTTGGCGCCAAGGCTCATGTTCGCCGACCACAACACCGGAACGCGCCGCGCCGCGTCGTGCAACGCCAATTGATCTTCCGCGCTCAGGCCCGTCGTTCCGCTCACGAGCGGCACACCCGTCGCGCCGCACCAGCGTGCCCAGTGTGCGGTACCGCTCGGCGTCGTGAACTCGACCAGCACATCGCAGGGACCGCTGACGGCATCGCTGATTGCCAGCCCGATGGGTTTCAGACCGGCGGCAGTTCCGGCGTCGTGACCGAGGTATGGATCATCCGCGGCGGTCAGAGCCGCCACTATCTGAAATGCCGGGTCGCGGGCAGCCAGACGCAGGACCGTCGAACCGGTTCGGCCGGTGCAGCCGGCGATCGCCAGGCGGAGCGTGCTCATGAAATGGTGTCCAGCAATTCTTTCATTTCGCGTGTGGTCTTCGCATCGCCGGCCGCCTGCGCGGCTTCGATTCCAGCAGTGAGCGTCTGGCGGGCTTCGGCGTGCAGCGCCGCCCGGATTTCGGCCCGGGCCTTGTGGTAATAGGCCGCGACGTACTTGGGGTCGGCCGCCAGCGCCTTCTGAAAAGCAGCGACCGCTTCAACGAATTGCCCGAGATTGAAGTATTCCAAGCCAACGGCGTAATGGGTGAGCGGATCGTGAGGCGCCGCGGCTACAAGCTTTTGCAATTGTTCCAGTCGGGTCATTAACGGCTTCCGAGGCACGAGGCCTACTTGTGCGCTCTTACCTCAGCCGCAGGCGTTCGGCCGGCTGATCCAGCGCGTATTGCGGCCTTTTCGCCGCGGCCTGCTGTTTGGCGAATTCGCGTCCGAGCGTGCGGATTTTCTCCTTGAGTGCGTCGCAGGCTTTTTGCGCGGCGGCCCTGGCGGCGCGATTATCCTGCTTGAGCAGGAAGGGGGTGGTCGCGACCACCTCCACATCTGCCTTCTTTACGACCACCACCGCGTCCACGCCGTTGGCCTGGAGAAAGCGGGCTGCGTCGAACGCCGCGTCCTTGTGTTCGAGCCGAAAATGTTGCACGACCACGTAGTGATAACCCGGTTCGAAGGAAAACGCGGGCTGGTTCTCCCGCTCGGGCGGCGGTTCTGGTGGCGCCGCTGCCGGCTGCGGCTCAGCGGCGCGCGGGGCCGGCGCGACCGGTACTTGCACCCTCGCGGCCGGGCGCGGCGCGGGCAAGTCGCGGGGTGGGGGACGCAGTTCCGGCGGCAACAGCGCCGCGGCGGGCTCAGGTGTGCCCGCGTCGGCAGTCTGCTCAACGTAACCGGGCTCGGCGGATGCTGCGGAGCGTTTTCCGGCCTGGAACGCCAAGCCGAGTAAGACGACCGCCATGACGGCGGACGCCGTGATGCCCGGCCAGGCCAAATCCACGAGCAAGCGTCCATCGACAAATCGCACCGCAGGCGCTGATCTGGTCACCTCAGTTGCCGGGCGCGCCTCGACCGCGCCCAGCGGCGAAGCTTGCAAAGCCGGTTCAGGATTCTCGATTGGCGAGCGGTTTGGCCTGTCGGCATCGTTGCGCTTATCGCGCCAGCCAACGTCGGTGGAGCGGCGCGTGTGGCGGACGATCTCATATAGAACGGGTCTCTTCCTGCGTGGGGGCACGAGGAGTCTCCTTCCTCAGCCAAACGGGCCAAGCGGCAGGCCAGCCGACAATTTAAGAACTCCCGGCGCGCCGCACAACCCCGAGAGCCAGTCCCGCGCGCGCCGCCGCGGCAGCCGCAGGCACCGCAGGTTCAAGCAGTACGGGGCCGCGGCAGCGGTGATAAGGTGATAAAGTGATAGGGTGATAAGGGCGGCCTGCGGAGGCGCTTTAGCGCGCAGCGGCAGCTTCGAGCAGTGCCGCGCCGCGACAGGGGTGATAAGGTGATAGGGTGATAAAGGATGGCCTGCGGAAGCCCTTTATCACCCTATCACCTTATCACTTTATCACTCTGCGGAACCGCGCACGATCATCTTTTTTTTGCCATCCGATCCGTCCGTCAGCGGTGCGCAACTTATTTCGGCTCAAAGGCTTGCAAACGAGGCGTAACTCGTCCGAAAGCGATTACGGATACGCCCGCGCGTTTTTTTTCGGCCCGAAACTGGATTTCGCTGCGCAACGCTGCCTATAAAAATAGTGAATCCTCCTCCTCCTCCTGGCCCGCGAAAGCGGGCTCTTTTTTTGGGCTCGAAACAGGCTACAAGTCCGCGCGACGAGTCAGACCACGGCAAGCCCCCAACTTGCGGGAAGCCGTGCCCAGTCGGATCAACACGCCCAGTCGGACCAAGCTATCACCGCGCAATGACCACGGGCCTAGAATAAACCGTCCTCTTGATTCGCGGGCTGCGATTAAGCCATTGGAGCTACTCTATGTCGGGAACGCACCTGCCGGATGCGCCCGGATGCTATCTGCAGAGCATTGGCACGGCCGTGCCGGCACGCAGTTTCACTTCCGAGCAAACAGTGGCCGAATTTGGGGCGGTGTATACCGAGCCGCGCAGTCAGCGCTTGTTGCGACGGATCGTGCGCTTGACCGGGATCGAGAATCGCTATCTCGCGGCTTTGGATTTCTTGGATATGAACGGCGACGGGCCGCCGCTTTATGTGCCGGCTGCGGAGTTGCCGGGTGGGCCGGGGATGGGGGTGCGGAACGCGCGCTTTGCCGAGGCGGCCGGGAGTTTGGTAAAGCAAGCGGTTGGCGAGCTTGCGCCGGGTTTGCTGGAAACCGTCGACGCGCTGGTCACGGTCAGTTGCACGCACGCATCGGCGCCCGGGCTGGAAGCGGCCGTTTACGACCAGCCGGTAGTCTGCCGGGCGGCGCACCGCTGGAACTTGGGATTCATGGGGTGTTCGGGCGGACTGGCGGCGCTGCGGCTGGTGCGGGAGATGTCGCCTCGCGGGCACACGGCGCTGATCGTCGCCTGCGAGTTATCGTCGCTGCACTTTCAATACAGCACGGAGCTGGACCAGATGACGGCCAACGTGCTGTTCGCGGATGGTGCGGCGGCGGCGGTGATCTCCGCCGAGCCGTCGACGGTGCGCGTCGTGGACTGCCGGTGTGCGACGCTGCCGGAGGCGGCCGACCAGATGATCTGGTTTGCGGATGATCGGGGTCTGCGATTGCGGCTGTCGCAGGATTTGCCGCACACGCTGGCGGCGGCGCTGCCCGATGCGGTGCGCGCGTTCCTGGGAGACAACGGACTGGCGATTAGCGACGTGAAGCACTGGCTGGTTCATCCGGGTGGGCCGCAAATTCTCGACGCGGCGGGCGCCGCTTTGGGGCTGCCGGCGGAGGCGCTGGAGCTGTCGCGATCGGTGCTGCGGTGCTACGGGAACATGTCGTCGGCCACGATTTTGTTCATTCTGCGGGCGTTGCTCGCGCAGCGGCCAAAGGGGTCATGCGTGGCGCTGGCGTTTGGGCCGGGTTTGACGATTGAGTTGGCGCTGTTCCAGATGCGCTGATGCGGTGCGGCGCGTTTTGGCGGGTTTGCTCGAACGTTTGGAAGGCTTCGTTCCGGCGCGGGTCGATTGTCGGCGATGTTCGCAGCCGGCATTTTTGTTGACGAGCTTCTCGAGGCGCTGGCACCATACCGCGGCCATCGTGCGGCAGATGCCGGCCGTTTCGGCGGGTGGAAAGTCGGCGAAGGGGCAATCGAAGTCACAAAATTCAGGCGTCTTTTCTTCCACTGTGTATCACTTTCGCGCTGCCGTGCGCGGCCCGGTTCGCCCTCGCCGGTTCTGCGCAGCGACCTATGTGAGAATGTTACGGCATGTTGAGGGCCGGGTGAATTCCGCAAAACGACAAGCGCCGGCATTTCCCGTAGAATCACGCTATTGCGCGTGAGGAGCCCACGCCCTAAGGGTCCGCGGAACAAAATGAGCCGGGCGGCAACTGAACAGCCGAAGTTCGCCACGATCGCCCGCTCCCTGCGCTCGCGCAACTACCGGCTATTCTTTTTCGGTCAGGGCGTGTCGTTGGTCGGGACGTGGATGCAGCGCATCGCGCTGAGCTGGCTGGTCTACCGGCTGACCGGTTCCGAGGCGCTGCTCGGGATCGTGGCTTTTGCGGGCCAGATTCCGACGTTCGTGCTGGCGCCGCTGGGCGGGGTCCTGGCGGATCGCTGGAACGTGCATCGCGCCATCGTCGTGATGCAGGTGCTGGCGACGATTCAGGCGTTGGCTCTGGCGGTGCTGGCGCTCACGGGCGTCATCACGTCATGGCAGATAGTGTTGCTGAGCATTGCGCTGGGGGTCATCAACGCCTTCGATATCCCGCTGCGCCAGACGTTTGTGGTCGAGATGGTTGAGCGCCCCGAGGACCTGCCAAACGCGATTGCACTCAATTCGTTCCTCGTCAACGGCGCCCGGCTGCTGGGGCCCTCCATGGCGGGGTTGTTGATCGCACTCGTAGGCGAAGGCGTCTGCTTCCTGATCAACGGCTTAAGCTACATTCCGGTTATCCTGGCCCTGCTGGCGATGACCGTTGCGCCGAAGCCTAAACCGCGGCGAACGGACGTGCTGAGCGGGCTGGCCGAGGGTTTCGCGTACGCCTTTAATTTTCGACCGATCCGGGCGGCGCTGTCGCTGTTGGCGGTGGTTAGCCTGGTGGGCATGCCGTACTCGGTACTGCTTCCCGTGTTCGCTGAAGACATCCTGCACGGCGGGCCCAATACTTACGGGTTCTTGATGGGCGCGTCTGGACTCGGCGCGATCACTGGGGCGCTGTACCTGGCCGGGCGGAGCAGCGTGCTCGGCTTGGGCGGCACGATGGCCCGCTCGGCTGCCCTGTTCGGGGCCGGCTTGATCGCCTTTTCCCTCTCGCATTGGCTGTGGCTCTCGCTGGCGTTGATGGCGGTGACCGGTTTCGGCATGATGCTCCAAATGGCTTCGTGCAACACGGTTCTGCAAACCATTGTCGAGGACGATAAGCGCGGCCGCGTCATGGCCATGTACACCATGGCGTTCATGGGCACGGCGCCGTTTGGCAGCCTGGTAGCCGGATTTGCGGCGGACAGCTTCGGGGCGCCGCTGACGCTGGTCATTGCGGGCGCAGTGTGCGTGGCGGCGGCGGCCATGTTTCTGGCTCAACTGCCGAAACTGCGTAAGGCGGTGCGGCCCATTTATATGCGCAAGGGGATCATCCCGGACGTGTCGCGGGGCCTGTCGGGCGCCGGCGCCCCCGCCGGGATGGGCGCGGCTGATGAACTAAGTCGCGGGGGCGAACCGGCCACTTGAGCGGCGCAAGGACGAACAGAACGGCCGTCAGCAAAGGGGTGAGCGGGCGGGTTGCGCCAAGGCGGGTTGAAGCCGGGTTTGTGGTCGCGATGGTGTTGCCGCTCGCGGTGGCGGTGCTGATGGTCAACGTGCCCGCGATTCATGGTCTGAGCTGGCCGCGTTATGTGCTTAATTGCCTCATCTGGCTCACGACGCTGGGAATATTGGTGCACGATCCTCAGATGCGCGGGCGGCGTGAGGATTCGGCAGGCGCCGCAGAAGCGCGCCGGGGGGAACGCAAGCCGCTGCTGAAGCTGCGCAGCGAACGGACGATACTGGCGGCGCTTGGCGTAGTGGCACTGCTTTCGCTGCTGTCGTATTACGATTTTGGCCGTTTTCACGGTGGCGGGCGCTTCGTTCATTATCACGATCTGTATCACTACTACATGGGCAGCAAGTACTTTCCCGAGGTGGGTTATGAGGGATTGTACGCCGCCACGCACCGGGCTCTGGTGGAGAACGAGCCCGCGATGTCAGGCGGGATCAGCCTGGTCAAAAATCTGCGCACGTACGACATAGAGAACGCCCGGATTTCCTGGCAGCGGTCGGACGGGGTTACGGCGCGGTTCTCCGATTCGCGCTGGGAGCAGTTCAAGCATGACGTTCGGTTCTTCCAAGCGCGGCTGGCGCCGGCCGAGTGGCAGGTTCTGCTGGTCGATCACGGCTTCAACGCCACGCCTTTCTGGACCGGCGTCGGGGCGGCGCTGTCGTCCCGGCTGCCGTTGAATAGCGCCACCCTGCTGTTGCTGGCGCTGATCGATTCGCTGCTGATGGCGGCGGCGTTGGTTTTGGTGTGGCTCACGTTTGACGCGCGGACGGGTCTGCTGGCGGTCATCTTTCTGTGTGCCAACTTCTTTGGCGTCTTTGATATTACTGGCGGCGCGTTCCTGCGGCAGCTCTGGCTCGCGGCACTGATTGGCTTTGTCTGCTGCTATCGCCGCGGCTGGATGTGGCCGGCAGGGGCCCTGTTGGCCGTGGCCGCGCTGGACCGGGTTTTTCCGGCCGTCTTTGCGCTGCCGGCGGCCGTTTTGTTGATCGTCGACACAGTGCGGCGGCGCAGCGCGGGCCGCGTTCAGGCCCGTTTTCTAGCGGCGTTTGTTGCCTTCGCAGCGGGGCTGGGGTTGACGGTCTGCCTCGCCGTTGGCGGTCCGCGGAGCTGGACGGATTGGTATGACAAGATCAGCGCCCACAATCGCTGGTTCTACACCAATCAACTTTCGCTACGTAATTTGTTTACCGTAAACCCGGCCCAGTCGCTGCGGACCATTTCGGAAGGCTGGAACGAGGGCCTCTGGTTGCGCGAACGGGAGACGCTCGACGCGCGCACCCGCAATACGCTCCTGGCCGGCCGGGTGGTGCTACTGGGTCTGCTGATAGCGGCTGTGGCGAAACGCAAAGATGCTCTGGTTTCTCTGACCTTAGTGTCCTTCGCGCCATTGGTGCTGTTTTATCCGGCCGACTATTACTGTGTTTTCCTGGTCGCCGCCATTCTCTGCTGGCGCGGCAATCGTGCACTGGCTTTGGCTTTAATGGGGCTTCAGGCGCTCTTTTGGCTCGTCAACATACCGCTCGCCAGCGGCGTGTGCCTCGAATTGTTACATTGGGTGATATCTCTGTGCCTGATCGTGGTCTTTGTGGTCTTCCTGGGGCGCGAGCTGTTTAGTGCAGGTCAAGCGCAGCAGACGCGCGGCAAGGCGCCGTGGGCGCTCCTGGCCGGTGCTGCGGCGATTCTGCTGGCGGGTTTCGCGGCCGATACGCTTGCCGCCGGTCGGCAGTCGCTGCCGTTCGAGTTGGACCTGACGCCGGACGACGTGTTGCTGGCGGAGAATTTGCAGCCGAGCCTGGAGCACATGGCTTCCTGGGGCAACGCCTGGTCGCGGAACGATCACCTGCTATGCGTGACGACGGGGGCCGCGGCACGCGTCGTGGTCCGCGTTCCCGCCCCCAGTGACGGCATGTATAGTGTTGCAGTCACATACTCGACCGGCCCGCCCTTCGGAATTGTGACATTGGCGATAAACGGACAGCAGCCCATCTCGACGTTGAATCTGTACGCGCCGAGTGTCGGTGTGAGGACAGAGGTATACGACGAAGTGGTTTTGAAGGGGGGTGATAACGAGTTCAGCTTCGCTGTTACGGGCAAGGACCGGGCCGCCAAAGACCAGTTCTTCGCGGTTGACACGATAAAGCTCGACTACGCGGCCCCGCGCGAAGCGAGCTCCAGTACCGCGGCGTGCCGCGCAGCGCTCGAGCGCGCGCTGGAGTGGCTTATGACTCATCCGGCGGACTGCTTCGATGGCGGGCGTCCGGCTATATGCAAGGAAATCGCTGTCCTGCATTCGGTAATGTCAACGCCGCAGCTCGCTGAGTGGGGCTCGAAGTGCATGCCAGAATTGCAGCAGCGCATCGAGCGATTGAACACCGACTGCGGCCCGCGCCTTTACCCGAATGAATACGAGGGCCTGCTGCTCGCGAGCCACGTGGCGCGGCAGTACAATCTGGAATTCGTTGCACTTCCACCCGTTGCGGAGCGGTTGAAACCCTGGGTTGAATCCGTCTATGCCGATCGCTCGGCCCAGCTCTTGTTTGCGGGCGAGTACTTCAATCGCCTCTATCCTGAACAAACTGTGGCAATCGATGTCGAACAAAGCCTCGTGTACCGCGAATACAGCGAACGCAAGCTCGCGCAAGTGTTGGCCGGCGACGTGGACCGGAACAAGACCCGAGCCGTAATGGCGGCCATCTCGGCTCTCAGCCAGGACGTTTGCGGCCTGACCGATTTCGGCCGTTTGGCCCCTCCGGCCGGATATCTGGCCGATCAGGAATTCTGGGGGCGCTTATGCGAGGACGGGCTGCGCTGGAGTATGCAGACCGGCGACCTGCTCACGCTGGCCCGGGTCATCCAACTGGCCGAATGCCTGCGCGTGGCGGACGCGGTTCACGGGCTGCCGGCCGCACTCGATTTGCTGGTCGAGCATCAGCGAGCCGACGGCAGCTTCGGCGCGATTACTTGTGACAACCCCAATCCGTACCGGGAAGGCGTACTTAATGCGGCCCTGGCGCTGACGGCCAGCCTGCGCTGAATCGGCGCGCTGGCAAGCGACCGCCGAGCGACGGCGCAGGGTAGGCGCTATCTGAGCGCCGGCGGCGCTACTTTTGACGGTAAACGATTCGGCCGCGCTTCAGGTCGTAGGGTGAGACCTCGACGGTCACGCGGTCCCCTGGCAGGATCCGGATGAAGTGCTTACGCATGCGCCCGGACACGTGGGCCAGCACTTCGTGCTTCGTGTTGCCCACATCGGCCTCGACGAGGAACATCGCGTTGGGCAACGCCTTTACAACAGTGGCTTCCATCTGAATGGCATCGGCCTTAGCCAATCAAATTCCTTTCAAGCAAACCTGGGCGCGGCTGCCCCAGAAAAGATGACAATCCTACAAGGGCTGAGCGGCGGCGTCAATCACTGTTCGGAATTAGCGCAGATGCAGCGGAACGAGACGCCCCTAACATTGCTTTTAATTTACGTTGAAGCAACGGAGCTGCCAGCGGGTCAGCCCGGCCACGCGGCAATTCTCGCGAGCGGAGTCCGCCGGCTCACTCCGGACGTGTGGAATGATCGCCGGGTGCCATGCCCAAGCCGTAAGCGCGGGCATGCCCACGTGAGCCCTCTGGCCGCAATTTGCCACCCCTGATGCTTGGTGAGCGCAACGTTATCGCACCTGCCAGGCTGTGAATCGATTGACACGCGCGTGGCGGTGCACGCACTGATCAGCCGCGCTAGTATCGCTGAGACTCGTGAAAGTGGTTCTACCATTGGCCGCGTTAGCGGGAAACGATGCTTTTTCAAGGGTGCGTTTCGGGTGCGTCTCGAGAATGTGAGGAAACAATGTCGCCGACCCAAACTACTGGCGTGATCAACGGGGTGGATCAGGACAGGCTGCAACAGACGGTTTCTCAGATGCGGCGCGACCCGGGCTCGGCCGCGTTCCAGTTCCGGGTGCGCAACACCTGGTTGGGCGGGGCGCACAATCGCTCGCGGATACAGGACTTTTACGGTGGCGGGAAAGAAGATGACACGCGCCAGAAGACGTACGTCATGGATTGTGACGAACCGCCGATCCTGCTGGGCAAAGACCAGGGCCCCAACCCGGTGGAGCACCTGCTCAACGCGCTGGCGGGGTGCGTAACAACCGCGCTGGTGATGCATGCCGCGGCGCGCGGCATCGAGATCCAATCCGTCACGTCCGAACTGGAGGGGGATATCGACGTGCGCGGCTTCCTGGGGCTGTCGCCGGACGTGCCGCGGGGTTTCAAGAACATCCGCGTGACAATGCACGTGCAGTCTGATGCTCCGCCCGAGAAGCTGCGCGAGTTGGCGGAGTACTCGCCGGTTTTCAACACCATTGCGAACGCGACACCGGTCGAGATCAGCATCGACAACGCCCGCACGTAGTGGCGAACGCGCGCCCCGCCAAGACCGGCTAGTTTTTGCGGCGGTCGCAAATCGGAGATTGAGGAGAGCGAATGCCTGGTGAAGTCCCAGGTATGATTGCGGGTGGCCCGAAAGCCTCAGCGGCGTTTCATGGCGCGATCCATTTCGCGCTCGTGTTCGCGTTTCTTCAGGTCGGCGCGTTTGTCCTCGTGCGTCTTGCCGCGGACCAAGGCCAGCTCAACTTTCGCAATGCCACGGTCCGAGAAATAGATTGCGAGCGGGATTATCGTGAGTCCTCGCTGAGTGACCTTTGCCTCCCACTTTCGAATCTCGCGGCGGTGCAAGAGGAGGCGGCGCTCGCGCGTGGGGGCGTGCTGATCGTAAGTAGCCATGGGATAAGGAGATATGTTGCAATCTCGCAGAAAGACGTCGCCCTCACGAATCATGGCGAAGGCTTCGTCGAGCGAGGCTTTCCCGTCACGTAAGCTCTTGACTTCACTACCGGTTAGAGCAATTCCGGCCTCAAGTTTCTCCAGAATCTCGTAATTAAAGCGGGCTTTTTTGTTCCGGATAACGGGAGCTTTGGGTGGACCTTTCGCCATGGCTGGGCTAGATTGTAGGGAGAGGAGTTTCTGCTGCAACCGGCAGCACCCGCCTAGCTATAAGGCAGTGAAAGCAGTGGCTGAAGCCCAAAGCGGCAACCAAAAGAAGGTTGCGATGTCGCCGGACGAACTGAAGCGCATTATCGCGCGAGCCCGCGAAGGGCACGCCGATGCGTTCCGCGACCTAGTGGAGGCGTACAAGGAACGCTTGTTCGCCTTCGTATGGCGCATGGTTCGTGATCATCATGAGGCGGAGGACATCTGCCAGGCTGTTTTCGTGAAGGCTTACGAATCGCTGGACAGCTATTCGGAACAATACGCGTTCAGCACTTGGCTCTTCACGATCGCCTACCGCATGAGCCTCAACAGCCTGCGGAAGAAGAAGGCCTTATCGGGCGAAGTCGATTTCGCCCGCTTTGGCTGCGACGAGCAGGATGCCTCCGCGACGCTGGCCACTAGCGAGGAAGCCCGACGGCTGCGAAAGCTGATCTGGGCCGCGGTTGAAGAGTTATCGACCCCGCAGAAGTCGTCGGTATTGCTCTTCTACCGTGAGGGCAAGAGCTGTCACGATATCGGCAAGGTGCTTGGCATGCCGGCGGTAACGGTCAAGAGCCATCTACACCGGGCGCGCGAACGGCTACGAAAAGCGTTGGCGGCGGAACTGGTGGACGAGCGGCTGGCCGGTGAATACCTGAGCGGCAGCCAAATGTTAAGAGCCCAGCGATGAATTGCGCAGAATTCGAACGACTGATCGACGCGTACCTGGACGGCGAATTGGCCGGCTCCCTGCGAGTCGAATTCGACGCCCATCGCCTGCGGTGCCGGCGCTGCCAGCTCACCATGATCGCCATGGAGTCGGTCGAAACGGTGCTGGCCAACGACCGGCCGCTCGCAACGCTGAGCGATGATTTCACAGAGCGCGTGATGGGGGTTATCCAGAGCCGGCGCCCGGTTGCATCACGTTTGCGGCCGCGGCGCATCGTGCTGGCGGCGGGCGTGTTGCTTCAGGCGGCGGCCCTCATGTTCTTGGCTATCCATCCGTGGCACGAGAACGCTTCAGTCAGCGAGTTCGAGCCGGTCCCGGTAACGCCCGCTGAACCAGAGGTGGTGCGCGATCTCGACCAGGTTTATGCGCTGGTGGACAAGAAGACCGAGGAGCGACAGGCGCTAGTGGACCGCATTTTCGCCAAGCTCGAGGCGGCCGGCATGAACGTTGCGACCGACCTGACCCAGCTCGTGAGTTACGCCTCGGCGCTGCCTGTGCCGGACGACGTAGCGCGCGCCTCGGATGGAATGCATGGGGCGAATCCGCTGAATCTGCTGATCGACGTGTTTATTCCCGGCGCTGCCCCAGAACTCGAGAGCACTCCGATTGGGACCGTCGAGCACGCTCTTTAGGCTCGCCGGCCTAGTGAGTTGAAGCGCAGGATTTGATACCAATCAGCCGCGGCATCCTTGTTGTTGCAGTCGTTCTCACTTCCACGCCGTTTACCCTGACTGGCTTGGCAGCGCCCGAACGCGATTCGCTGGCGCATTCCGCACCCGCGGACGTGGGGCTCTACATCGAGGGGCGCGGCGTCGCTGACCTGCTGCTGCCGCTGATCGAGCCGCAGGCCTGGCTGGCGCTGGCCGAATTGGCGGGGCAGCCGGCGCGGCTCGAGGAAGCGAACGCCTGGCGCGTTTGGATTCGCCAGGGGCTGCGGATGGAACCGGCCGAAGCGTGCCGGGAGTTGCTGGGTGAGCAGTTCGCTTTTGTAGGTGAAGGACTGGGGCGGGCTCAAGACGGGGTGGTGATCTGCCGCCCGGGCAGTGAGCCGGGAGCTTTGTTGCGGCGGTGGGAAGCGCAGCGTCTGCCGGACGCCGGCCGCAGCTCTATTTATCGTTTGGCGAACGGTTTCGGCGCGGGGTTATGCGACGGCCTGTTGATCTTCGGGGCGGCGGACATCCCCGACGGCATGTTCTCGCGTGTGATTGCAGTAGGCGAAGGGCCGCCGCGGCCTGCCAGCTTGGCCGAGGACGCCGTGTACCGCGGTTTGCTGGCGCGCGTGCCGGAGAGGCCGGACGTTATCCTGTTCGCGCGTTTGCGAAGCTCGACACCGGGCGCGGCTTCGCAGCCGGCCATGGCGCAAGCGGCGGAAAGCGACGCGGGCCGTTCCGCTCCAACCAGCAGGCCGAGCGCCTGCGGCGCGGCCTTGCCCGGTCCGTTGCACGGCGCGTCGAATATCTTGCTGGCGCTGCACCGTGAGCGGCCTTTGCTGCGTTTCAGTGTGGTCGGCGATGCCCCGGCGCGTTGCGACGGGACACAGAGCGGTCTGCCCGAACTGGTCGGCTATTTGCCGGAGCGGACGCTGGCGGCCTGGGGGTTTCATCTGGATTATCGAAATCTGCCGGGGATGCTGGCGCGCCTGCCGGAGCGCAGCATTCTGCGTCTGACATTTTCGATGCAGGAGCGGTCGGGACTTATAGCACGGCTGAGCGAAGCGCTTGATTCGGCGACGTGCCTGGCAGTCGGCGTGGTGGAGCCGCCATCGCGCACGGAGCCGGCGCCGCCGGTGCCTGCTCTGGCGGTGCTGGTCAATGCCGTCCAGCCGGAGGAGGCGGAGGACGAGTTCGAGACGCTGCTGAAGCAGAGCATTTCGTTCTATGGGTTGCTGGCCCTGAAGACCGGTGCGCAGGTTATTGTGCCGGAGGTGCACCGACTCGAGGTCGAAGGGGCTGATGTGGGTTTGCTGGACGTGAGCGGGCTGCTCGCGGGCCGGCCGGGTGGAGCGGCGATTGCTGAGTTGCACATATGCTGGGCGCTGGACGGTGGGACGCTGATCGTGGCTTCGCACCTGGATTGGCTGCGGCAGATTTTGGCAGCCCGGCATGAAGTGGCGCCGGGCCTGCAGAAAACTGTGGCTCTTAGCACGCGCCCGGTCCCGCCCGGAACGGAGACCATCATCGCTCTGCAAACCGGACCGCTGGCGGATCTCGGCCAACTGTGGCTGGATCACTTCCAGAAGACCGCGCCGCAGATTCTGAGCGAAACCTGGTGGCAGGCGCAGCGGCCAGGCCGCGGCAACGTGCACCTCGGGCTGACCGTGACGGAGGCCCCAAGAGAGCAGCGGTTGGTTGTCACCGCAGTTAAGCCCGACACGCCCGCCGACGGCCTGTTGCGGCCGGGCGATCAAATCGTGGGTTGTGGCGGGGATCAGTCGCGGCCGAACGCGCCGCGGCGTTTTGCGACTTCTCAACCGTTCCGCGAGATTCGCGATGCGATTGCGCGCCGGCCCGACGCTCGCTGGGTGGACCTGCTGATCGAGCGCGGCGGGACGCCGCTGGTGAAGAGAATACCATTGCCGTACTTCGATCCGATTCAGGTTCTGCGGCGGTTCATCGCACTCGGGCAGATATTCCAGCGTGTCGTGTATTACGAGGATGTGCCCGAAGACCCGGTCCTCTCCGACCCGGTTCTCTCCGCAGAAGTGTCGATACAAACGGCGGCCGCAGAGGCGGCGACGCAACCCGCGATCACGTCCTCAGAGCCGCCCGGCGGACGCGGTTTCCTGACGATCGAACTGCGCGGCAGCCGCGAGCCGCTGTTCCCGTTCGCGTTAACGCCGGCGCCCGTGTCTGCGCCGATCACAGATCAAGCGCGCAAACTGCCGTAACGCCGCCGGGCTATTGACGACAAAGCTGACTAGCTAGGCCGCCCGCAGTGGCGCGCGGGCATTGCTTATGATGCGACTGGCAATTGCCGCCGGCACACAAGGTGCGAAATGAATAGGATTGTTGCAGCGGTGGTGGGGGCCTCGTGTCTCCTCGGGACATCTACATGGGGCTCATGCGACCCGACGGGCGACTACGCGGTGCCGCTCGGCAGCTATTGGCACATCCGCCCGGATCCCGACGGCGGGTTTATCCTGGGCGGCTCTGCGGTGTCGTGGAATATGGGGTTGACGGGAGTCGTTGAGCTCTGGGCGGGCCGTCAGATCGTCGCAGGCAGGACGCGAGACGCTTATTTCGTGCTTTTTCCCAGCTACGAACTGTTGTTCGGCGAGGACGGGCGGCTCAAGGAGGACCCTGCTCCTGTGTTGGGCAAGCTGGAGTTGTTCGAAGAGCGGGAGGCGTGGGAGCGGCGGTTGTCAGAGATGGATTGCACCGACGTCGTGCTGCGCGCGCCGCGGCGCTGGGACTCGCCGGCCGTGCGATTCGTCGTTTATGCCGCCATCGGCGGGGCATGCGCCGCCGCGCCGGTGGGTATTTTGCTCGGTGCTGGCGCGGCGCGGATGTATTACGGATGGAGAGCCCGACGGAATGCGAGTGCCCGCAAAACAAGCTGAGGAGCGTGCTGGTGCGAACATGATCGGCGCGCTAAGGACGGGTGGCGTCGGATTGGTTGGTTTTGGGATTGCCTTTGTTGCTCAAGTAGTAGTGTGGAGAAGCATGCCAACACACCTGGCGCGGAGGCATTCGCTGCGAGCCTGCTAAATCGTTATTCGCGCTCATGCGACAGCTCTCGTCTTGCGGCCTGAGCGGCTCACATTTCGGTGTTTGAGATAATCCGCGACGTTGCCCATCAGCTCGTCAATAGTTGAACAGCGATGGTTTCGGGTAACTGCGGCATGCAAATCGAGCCACACCCGCTCGATCGGGTTGAACTGCGGTGCGTACGGCGGCAGGAAGTGCAGCTTGATGCGCGGCAGACTCGCCAAAGCCAGCGTCGTCTGCCGACTGCTGTGGATGCTGTAGTTGTCCACGATCACATGTATCCGTTGTGCGTACCGGTATGTTCGCGACAGGTGCTCCAGCAACGCGATGAACAGGCCACTGCGCTTGTGCGTGGCAGTCACCCAGCGAACGCAGTGCGTTCGCACATCCAAGGCCCCCGCCACATACCGTTTAACGTTCTGGCCGGGCGTGACAACGACCTTCTGCTGTCCGACCAGCATCCAGTCAGCCCCGATCTTCGGGTTTAAGTGGACGTCCACCTCGTCGGCGTACAGTGCCACTTCATTATGAGGAAGATCTGCGATCAGTCGCCGGACCTCGCGAACTCGGCGATTTCGCTGGTTTTTGGGCCAAGGGCAGCGCAGCACCGGCCGCGGCCGCCCGAGCCGCGCGCCAATCCGTCGCAGGCAGCGGCTCATGGTGGGCTGTGACACCGACTGACCGGTTTGTTGCTCCATCACGACACACAGCAGTTCCTGCGTCCAAGTGGGCCGCGCCCAGCCGTAGTCTTGCGGCGTATTGGCCACAGTTTGCCGCAGGACCAGCAGGAACATTGGATCCACGCCGGGCGAGCCGTTGTCCTCGCGGCGATCGGCCAAGCCTGCCAGCCCGCGAAGTTGGAAACGCTCAGCCACACGGTAGATGGTGGAGCGGGCGACGTGAACGAACCGCGCCACCTCGGCCGGGCCGTAACCCTTGGCCAGATGCAGGATTATGAGCATGCGCGTGCGGAGTGGGGCCTGGCGTTCGCGTTTGATCAAAATCCGCAGGCGGCGCTTTTCCGAACGGGTCAGATCGGCGATAATCTGCATGGGGCATCCTTGCCAGAAGAGCTTGTGGTGAACCAATGGCATCCGATGCCCCTTATACATTTCGACTATTCAAGCGCCGCGCTGGCTTGAATAACGATTTAGCGGGGCATCGTCCTTTCTGGCCAATCGTCGCAGACGTTTCGGACGCGGGTTGGCGAGGGCTAAGCTGGGGTACGTTCGGTGTAAGCGTCAGTCCGAACACAATCGAGGCGGAATTCTCGTTGTGGCCAATCCCCGCCTCGTTCGCACTGTTGGGGGTGATACTACTTGTGGCTCGGTGGCGCTTGCGGCGGCGTTCGCCAGGTGCGGAGCCGTGTCGTCGGTGTGGTTATGACGTGCGAGGCAACGAGTCCGGGTGCTGCCCCGAATGCGGCACACGCGTTGAACAGAAGGGCCCCTGAGGAGGCGAGGAAGCGAAAGCCTTGGCCGCAGGGACAAGTTGCTGGTTCCGGGCGAGGCGTGAACGCGCTAACAGTCGCCCTCGGAACCGCGTTCACGCAGAGATTGGGCACCGGCCGGCGCCGCCGGTAGCTGGGCCGGCGGTGCCGGTAACGGGCTTAGCTGCTCGGCGTTGGACCGACTGTCCGTAGCCGGCGCCATGAAGCCGCGTCGAATCGCGCCTGGCATTTGCAGGCCGGTTCAAGCGCGGCTAGGTCGCGGGGCCGGCGAGTTTTTCCTGGACGCTACGAACCTTGTCTTCCATGGTCTGGGCCCGGTCGGTTCGCGTGCCAACCTTGAGAGTGGTTGAAACGCGCGGGGCGCCCATTTCGTGTACGACTTCGTGGCAGCGTTTGACGGCGGCGAAAACCTGGTCCCACTCGCCTTCGATGTTGGTCCCGTAGGCGTGCAGCCGCGTTTTGAGGCCCGCCTCGGCCAGCACGCGCTCGCAGGCCGCCACGTACTTTGAAACTGATAACCCAACTCCCAGCGGAACGACGCACAGATCAGCAATCACCTGCATCCTACTCTCCCAAGCAGAAGTTCGGGCCCCGCGACCCGACCTCACGGCAGTACGAGTATTTTTCCGGACGAATCATTCTATTCGGCCCAACACGCGGGGTAAGGCCCCAAATAACCATGGGGCCGGCCGCGGCGGGCCGCAATTCGCGAAATTTTTTTGCACGGGCCGGGAACGTTTTCGAAACTTGGATTGGCGTCTTCCGCGAAAGCGGGAGAAAGCCAACTCGGGAATGACTGCCTCGGGGGGACCGGGCCGAACGAGGCCACTGACGTTAATCGGGGTTGGCAGACGGAAAACCGGCGAGGCGCCGGTGCCACAAACCCCGCAGGTGCCTCCGGAGCGGAATCCGGAAGGAGTTCCACGGCATGGAAGCGGCTGTCGCAACAGGGTTTGCTGCGTAGCAAAAGGAGAAGGTATGTTGAATCGGATCAAACAATTCCTGATCAACGAGGATGGTCCGACCGCGACCGAATACGCGGTCATGCTGGCGCTGGTGATCATCGTCTGCATTGCGGGCATCACACTGTTGGGCAACACCGTGAATGGCGTATTCAACACGGTCTCGGATGGGCTGCCCACGGGCGCGCCGGGCGGTGGGTAATCTGAGGCGACCGCGTCGTCGCGGTTGAGAAGGTGCGGACGGCGGCGGTCGCTCATGGCGACGTCGCCGTCCGTGTTTCTGGCGACCAAGTGTAAAGACGGGCGCGGCAGCAACTCCAGCGCCGCTTATGGGACACAACAGAAAAGGAAGCGCAAGAATGACTTTGGGATTTTGGGAAACAACCTGGGCCATCCTGGTCCCCGGCATTCTGTATGCGTCGTGGGTTGACTACAGCCAACGGCGTGTTCCGAACTGGCTGAACGCGACATTGGCCGCGGCCGGTCTGGTGACTCAGGCCACGCATTTCGGCTGGAGCGGCGTCAGTGCCGGGCTGCTGGGGATGATGGTGGGGCTGGGCGTGCTGATCGTGCCCTGGCTGATGCACGGCATGGGGGCCGGGGACGTGAAGCTGATGGCGGCGATCGGGTGTTGGCTGGGCCCATGGTTGACGCTGCTGAGCTTTGCGGCCGGCAGCATTATCGGCGGTTGTGTTGCAATCATCATGATTGTCTCAAGCGGGCGGACTGCGCACGCCCTGGTGAACATGCAAACCATCATGACGAAGGTGCGCAGCGCCGAGACCGCGTTCAGCGAGTTCGGCGGAGCGCGGACCTTCGGCGCGACTAGTCAGCTTCTGCCATACGGCGTGCCACTGACGGCAGGGACGCTGGTGGTATTGCTGACTTACTACCTTGGAGGGTGGCTAACGTGAGACTCACGAAAGGAAGGAAGCGCTGGGCGGCGGCCGCCGTGGAGATGGCGGTGGTGACGCCTCTGCTGCTGACGATGCTGTTCGGCATCATCGAATACGGCTGGGTATTCACCGTCCGGCAGGGTCTTACGACTGCGGCCCGCGAGGGGGCGCGGGTCGCGGCCCTGCCGGGTTCGACGGATGCGGACATTCGCGAGCGGGTGGCCAGCTTTTTGAATCCGCTGGGCGTCACGACCTATAACGTGAAGATCACGCACGCGACGCCCTCGGACGCCACAGAGACGGTGCAGGTGACGGTTCCGTACGCCGACGTGACGCTGATCGGCAGCTTCTTTGGCAGTACCGACTACGACCTCGGTGCAACCTGTTCGATGAGAAAGGAAGGGGTGGACTAAGCGGCGCCGGCAGGGCCGTTGTGGAGCAAGCGGCGCTAGCTGGTGCAGTGCCGCAGATGCCGCGCTGCACGGAGCGGAGCTGCGGTAAAGCGCGATTTCGAAATCTCAGGTTTGAGATTTCAAATCGTGGTTCGCGGATGGGAAGGACGCGCGCCGCGGCGCGGCAGTTCGCGCCGGGCAACGAGGCAGGCCGCCCAAGTTCAGGGCGGCCCGGGTGCGCGCCCGGAAATAGCGCCCGAGGTGTCGGGAAATGAACGTCAAGAGCTTTGTGCCACTAATCGCCGGCCTCTGCATCGGGGGGCTGGCACTCAAGATTGGCGTCAGCACATTGCAGCGCGCCAAGGGGGCTCCCTCTGCCACTGTACAACTATGGGCGCCCGCGGCGATCGTGCCGCGCGGCACGCAGATCACGGCGGAGATGCTGAAGGCCGTGCAGTTCCCGAAGGACCTCGTCCCGCCGGCCGCGGTTCGCGAAAAGGACAAGCTTATTGGGCGGGTGCCGCACGTCGATGTCCCGGCGGATCTGCCAATCCTCGAACCGATGTTATTGCCGCCCGGCTCGCCAGCGGGCGTGCACGTTCCGCCAGGACTGCGGGCAGTGGCGGTTAAGGTGGACGAAGGCTCAGGCGTGGACTTTCACCTCGAGCCTGGCTGTCACGTGGACGTGATCGGCTACTTCCAGACTCAGGACGGCAACCGGCGCGAGACGATCGCCCGCACGCTGATCGAGGACGTGCAAGTGGCCGCCGTGGGGGCGCGCATCAGCCCGGCCGGGACGGAGACTGAAGGCAAGACCAGTCGTCCGGCACGCGCGGTTACGTTGCTGGTGAAGCCGGACGCCGTGCCGATTCTGCATTTGGCAGAGCAGCGTGGAAAGATCAAGCTGAGCATGCGCGGCGCGGATGACGCGCAGGAGATCGGCGCCGGCCGGACGGTCAGCGACTCCGAACTGCTGGCCGGCCCGCCGAAGGTCGCCGACAGCGATCAAAGAGACAAAGAACAGTCCAGCCCGGTCGGGGGCTGGCTGAGCAAGCTTTTCGCCCGATCGCCGGAGCCGGCCGAAGCCGCGGCGGAACCAGCCGCACCCGCGCCGGCCGCCGTTCCGCCGGCGCCTGCAAATCCGCCGTGGGTGGTGCAGGTGTACCGCGGCAACCAGGTTGAGACGATCCAATTCCAGAGCCGCGACTCACGCGAGCGCGTCGAGTCGCAACGAGACCCGCTCACGGGTTCGGCGACGAGCGGCAGCGCTGCCTTACAACCGGCTCAATCTCCACAGTTGGCGATGGCTGTCAGCCCGGGCGGGAGCCGCAAAGCTGCGCCGGCCAGTGCGGAAGCATCGGGGGAGGAAATTAAAGCGCGTCCCGAATCGGACTTGCAGGCCCAGGATCAGGTGCCCCAGGAGCCCAGCGAATGATCCGCAATCAAACCATTACCGAAAGCCGTTTCCCCAGTTTCTTCTGGACCGCCGTCGCTGCCTTTGCAGCGGTCGCCGCGTCGTGCCCTTCGCTATGCGGCCAAACCGTGGGCCCGGGAGGCCCCGTGGACTTCAAGGTGACGGAGTTGCCGCACACCGGCAAGCTGATCAGTGTCGCGGTGAATAAGGGGGTGCTGGTGGATTTCAACGTACCGCTGCGTGAGGTGCGGATCGCGAATCCGGATATTGCGGACGCGGCGCCGACCGGGCCGAAGCAAATTCTGATCAACGGCAAATCGTTCGGAACGACGCAGCTCGTGGCACTGCTGGACGGCGAGGAGCAGCGCATCTTCGACGTGGCGGTTGATCTCGATATGGAGCGGCTGCAAGCCAGCATTCGCTCGGCGGTGCCGCACGCCCAGGTGCGGGCGAGTTCGGTACTGGACACGGTTGTGCTGACCGGCACGGTGCCGGACGCCGAATCGGCCCAGAAGCTGGCGGAAATCGCAGAAATCTATGCGAAGCGCGTAGTGAACCATTTGCGCGTGGCGGGCGTGCAGCAGGTCGTGCTGCGCTGCACGGTGGCCGAGGTGAATCGCACGGCCACGCGGCAGCTTGGATTCAACGGGTGGATCGCGGGCGACAACATGCGCGACGTGTTCGGCGTCAGCCAAGTGGGCGGGATCAACCCGGTCAACATTGGTGCGGCGGGCGGAGTGAACGTGACGGGGCGGATTCCGTTCGCCACGGACCAGAACGGATTGAACCTGACGCCCAGGCCCACGCTGAGCTTTGGGTTCCCGCGCGTGCAAATGCAGGTCTTCGTTCAGGCGCTGCGCGAGAACGGGCTGCTGCGCGTTCTGGCGGAGCCAAACCTTATAGCCATCAGCGGGCAGGAGGCGGAATTCCTGGCGGGGGGCGAGATTCCCATCCCGGTGCCGCAGGGCATGAACCAATCGATCACGATTGAATACCGCGAATACGGCGTGAAGTTGCGCTTCACGCCGGCGGTAATGGGGCCGAACGCCATCCGCCTGAAGGTCGCGCCGGAGGTTAGCGAGCCCGACTACGCGACGGCGGTGACGATATCGGGCTATGTGGTGCCGGGTCTGACCCAGCGGCGGGTGGAGACGACGGTCGAGCTGGCCGGCGGCCAGACGTTCGCGATCGGCGGTTTGCTGAGCGAGCGAGTGCGCGGCGTCGCGCGGAAGGTGCCGGCGCTGGGCGATGTTCCGGTGCTGGGGGCGCTGTTCAGCTCGGTGGATTACCAGTCGCAGGAAACTGAGTTGGTGGTGTTGGTGACGCCCGAGCTGGTGGCGCCGCTATCACCGGACCAGATCGCATACGTGCCGGGGGCGGAGATGGTAAATCCGAACGATTGCGAGTTGTTCTTCGGCGGACAACTCGAAGGACAGCCGGCGCGCGTGACTTGCGAGCCCGAGCCCGGCTGTGACGGCCCGGGCCCGGTAAAGACAGCCGAAGTTTTCGGACCGGCGGTGCGCGGCCTGCGTGGCCCCGTTGGGCCGGCCGGTGAAGAAGGCGGGTGATCAGGAGCAGCGGCGGACCCAAAAAAAACGAAGCGCGCGGACTGCGCGGCCGGCGGCGAGAGCGGCCGGCCGCCGGTCCGACAAGCTTTTCAGGTGCAGAAGGCGGCCGGGCGCGCGCTCGGCTTTGCTGTGTCACCACTGGCTGGTGATGGGAGGACGAAAGATGTCTGGAGAGAAGGTGAGGAAGGTTGTAGGTCGGCGCTGGCGACGACGCGGCGCTGTGACCGTGCAAGTGGCAGTGCTGTCGGGCGTCATTATGGGGTTCGCGGCACTGGCGATCGACGTTGGCATGCTCTACACGTCCAAGGCCGAATTGCAGGCCGCCTGCGACTCGGCTGCGCTGGCCGCGGCGGCCCAACTGAGCGCCGAGGGAGACACGGCGGAGTTGGCGCGTGAAGCGGCGGCCGAGTATGCAGCGCGTCATAAAATTTTGGGGGACGCCGCACAACTCGACGTGAACCGAGACGTGGAGTTCGGGCGGGCTGCGTTCAACCCGGTAACGAATAGATTCGAGTTCCAGCCTTCGGAGTTCAGCTATGACGCCGTGCGCGTGACGGTGCGGCGCACGGCTGATTCGCCGGGCGGATCGATTCCGCTCTTGTTTGCGAACTCGATGGGCGTCAGTAAGAAGGACATGTGGGCCCGCGCGACGGCGGTGCTGGTCCCGCGCGATATTGCGGTGGTCATCGACTTATCGAATTCGATGTCCTATGACAGCCAACTGCGTTTCTGGGACCGCGCCGACGGTGGTAGCAGCAACTTGCGCGACGTGTGGGCCGCCTTGAACGGGCCCGAGCCGGATCGTCCATACTTGCCGGGACCGGAAACCGAAACCGAGTATGCGGCCGATACCGGACCCACGTTTGGCGCGATGACTACTTGGGGCGACCCGCTCGTGCCGCGCAGCTACAAGCCCGCCTCTGATCCCGGCTTGTGGTACATACCCAAAGGAAAAAATACGTCGGTGCCGGCCGCAAGCTCCAGCCTGGCGGCGCGCGGCTACAGCGCGGCCGAGCGCTCGGCACTGCTTTCGGGCGCCTATGACGGCACCGCGAGCTATCGGGTGAACCGCACCGGCGTCATTCTCGGACTGGCCCTCTGGCATAGCGGCAAGAGCGGTGGTCTGAGTCCGTCCGGCGGCGACGGGGACAACTACGTGGAAGACAAGGAAGTGGAGTGGATTCCGATACCCAGTTTTTCCAGTGGTTGGACCTGGAAGGATTACATAAAAGGCGTGGGCGGCCAGACGAGTCAGAAACCGACCGCGGATGGGTTCGCGTACCGCTATGGCCTGAAGACCCTGGTCGATTACATCCTTCAGTATCATCCGGACATTAGTCGGACGGACAATCTGTGGGCTACGCCTGCAGAACCGCTGCGTGCGACCAAGGATGCCGTTCAGACCATGATCAACGTGATCACGGCTTTGAACAGCATGGACCATCTGTCGCTGGAGGTGTTCGCGACCACGGCTCACCACCAGGTCGATTTGACGGACAATCTGCAGTCCATCGCCGACACGCTTTACCAGCGTCAGGCGGGCCATTGGGACACGAACACCTGCATAGGCGGCGGCCTGGCCTGCGCCATCAATGAGCTCAAGTCCTCGCGCGCCCGCGCGGCGTCGGCCAAGGTGATCGTGCTGATGTCTGACGGCGTGCCGAACGTCGACGAAGCCGGCCGCGTTCTCAGCTTCGGGGCCTCGGCGGCGGTGCAGTACGCCTATGAACAGGCGGATCGAGCGGGCAGGGAAGGCATACGGATTTATTGCGTCAGCGTGGGCTACAGCGTGGACCGCAGCATCATGCAGACCATAGCTGCGAAGGCGCATGGTCAAGAGTTCTTCGCGTCAGGTTCGCCGGAAGAATACACGGAACAACTGGAGGACATTTTCCGGGCCCTGGGTGGGAAACGCCCCGTGGCGCTGATCGAGTAGGCGAGGGATGATGCAAGCGGCCGTGTGAGCGGCAGGAGAGGGTTGAAGATGTATTCTCTAGAGCGGACGCGGTTGAGTCGCCCGCGGCGGCGTGCGGCCGTCGCGGCTCAGGTGGCGGTGTTTGCGGGGGTGATGATGGGCTTCGGCGCATTGGCCATCGACTTGGGCCGTCTCTATACGGCGCGCGGCGAGCTGCAGCGGGCCGCTGATTCGGCGGCCTTGGCCGGTGTGTCGAGTTACTTCAGCGATGCGGGTCTGTTACAGGACGCGCCGGCGCTGGGCACGATGGCCAGATCGCGTGCGGGTACGCTGGCATTGCGCAATCCAACGCTCGGGGCCTATACGCAGCTTGAAAGCCCTGACCTGGTGCTGGGCACCTTGGATGTATCAGACCCGCATTCCGTGCTGGACACGTCGGGCGGGGCACGCTTGAACGCAGTCCAGATCATGGTGCGCCGCACCGAAGGCAGCCGCAACGGACCGGTTGACTTCCTCTTTGCGCACATTTTCGGACGCGCGCACGGTGGTGTTGTGGCCTCGGCGACGGCAGTCGTGGATGACCGCTATGCCGGCTTCCGCACGACCGAAATCAACCAGATACTGTTGCCGTTCACGATTCACCGCGATTACTACGAGGACATGCTCGTCAGCGGCGGCGATCAATGGACCTTCGAGGACGATCGCCCCGTCGCCACCTCGGATGGTGTGCCCGAGATCAAACTGTTTCCCTGGAAGCTCAGCGGCCATTCGTCGCCTGAAGGCGCCGGCAACTTCGGCGCGCTCAATATTGGTGACGAGGATTCGGGGTTGCCACCGATAGCGTGGCAGATTCTTCATGGCATTTCGGCCGAGCAGCTAGAGAGGACGCTGGGAACCTCCACGTTGATCTTCTACGACGCCTTCGGCAACCCGGTCGCCTATGAGATTCCCGGCACGCCCGGGATGAAGGCGGCCATGGAAGACGAGCTTCATCAGCGCGAGGGCGACGTGGTTGCCTTCTTCCTGCACGACGCGTATTGGGACAGCGGTAGCCGATGCACGTACCGCATTGTTGACATTCGCTTCGGGCGCGTAATGCACGTGGACCTGACGGGCAGTCCCAAGAACAAGGCATTGTTGCTGCAGCCCGTTGCATACACCGGGCCGGGCGTGATTGTCAGCGAGCACGCGCCCTCGTCCCAGGGTGCGGCCGGGTACGCACGGCTGGTTCGATAACTCGGCGGAGCAGGGTATGAAGGGCAAAACGCGGCAGAATCTCAGGCGCGCCGGTGTGGCGGTTCAGGTGGCCGTCTTTTCCGGAGTGATGATCGCGTTTGGCGCGCTGGCCCTCGATTTGGGGCGGCTCTACACCGCCCGGGGGGAACTACAGCGCGCCGCCGACTCGGCGGCGCTGGCAGGCGCCTCGGCGATCTTCACCGATGCAGGTCTGATCCGCGACGACGCGCGAGTGGACCACCTGGCCGCCAGCCGGGCCTCGGCAATCACGCTCCAGAACCCGACGTTAGGCAGCGGTACTATTCTGGACTCGCCGGATTTGCTTATCGGTGCTTTGGACCTCAACGACCCGAACGCAGTGCTGGACACGTCAGGCGTGAACCGCTTTAACGCGGTTCAGGTGCTGCTGCGGCGCGCGCCGGACTCCTCCAACGGCCCGGTCAGCTATCTGTTCGCTCACATTTTTGGTCAGCATCAGGGTAGCGTCGCCGCTTCCGCCACGGCGGTCGTGGATGATCGCTTTGCGGGCTACAGGACCACCGAGTTCAACCGCCTGCTAACCCCCTTCACCATCCATGTCGAGCGGTACGCCGAGTGCCTTGCCGACGGTGCGGACGACTGGTCCTTTGATGGGGAAGACGTCGTGGCTATGAGCGACGGCGTCCGAGAAATCCGGCTGTTTCCTTGGAAGCTCAGCGGCGGGGGAAAGAAGGGCGGTGACGGCAGCACGTCCGATGGTGCCGGTAATTTCGGCATCCTGAACGTCGGTACGGGGCACGGTGTGCCGGCCGTTGAAGAGCAAATCCTGCACGGCATCACGCCGGAGCAACTTCTGGCGGAGGTCGGCACTTCGGAACTTATCTTTTATGACCCGTTTGGCGAACCAGTGACGTACGTTATGGGGGGCACGCCGGGCATGAAGAGCGGCATGGAGGACGCGCTAGAGGCTCGCATCGGTGAGTTGGTCGGGTTTTTCCTGCACGACTCATATAGCGGGACCGGGGCCAACCTGACCTACAACATCGTGAACATACGGTTTGGGCGCGTGATGGAAGTGAATCTGCACGGTAATCCGTCCGACAAGCGATTAATTATTCAACCAGTCGCCTACACCGGGCCGGGCATCGTCATCAAGGAATACGCAAAATCCAGCGAAGGCGCAGCGGGTCTGGTTCGGCTGGTCCGTTAACGGCGCGGGCTGAAATGAGTAACCGCGCGAAACAGCCGATTCCATAAGCATGTAGCGCCTGATCCGGCGTACGTGTCGCCGGCGCGATGCTAGCAGCCGGATCCGAGGTTTCTCGGACCTGGGCGGACCGGGCGAAGGCATACAAGGATACACGCAGCTTTGAGCCAGGTTATTCGAGTCATCGTCGTCAATGCCGACGAGGCCGCCACGGTCGAACTGCGCAATCATCTTCTGGGCGTGGAGGGGGTGAAGATCGTGGCCGAGATCGACGAGCCGGCCCTGCTGCCGCAGGCGTTGGCGCAGTTCCCGGCCGAAGTGCTGCTGATTCATCTGGACCCCGACCCGGCCGGCATGATGGACGCGGTTGCGCCGCTGGTAGAGGCGCGCAAGGAGCACCTGGCAGCGATCGGCATGACCGAGGACCGCGACGCGGAGCTGGTGGTCCGGGCCATGCGGGCCGGGATGCGCGAGTTTCTCTGGAAGCCCTTCCCGCCGGAGCAGTTGAGCGAGATTCTGTTGCGGGTTGCGGGGGAGGCGGCGGGTGCGGGCCGGCGGCTGGGGCGATTGATTCCTGTGGTCGGAACGTGCGGCGGGGTGGGGGCGACGACCCTGGTCACCAATGTCGGCGTGGAGCTGGCGCAGCTCCGCGACCGCGAGTGGTCCGCGCCGAGTGGGGCGGGCAGTGCGCCAAGCGTCGCGGTAGTGGACCTGGACTTCCGCTATGGGCAGGTCGCGATGTTCCTGGATGCGCAGGCGAAATACAGCGTGGCTGAGCTATGCGACACGCCTGAGCGCATCGAGCCGCAGATGATCGAGCGCGTGATGTACCGGCACCCGACCGGCGTGCACGTGCTGGCGCAGCCCAACGACCTGGAGCGCGCCGAGCGAATTAGCGCCGCACAAGTCGGCAGCGTGCTGTCGGCCCTTCAGGAGCACTACGACTTCGTCATCGTGGATGGGCCGGTGCGCTTCGATCCCACCGCGCGCACCGTGCTGGATATGACCGACACCTGCTTGTTGCTACTGCAGCTCGTCGTGCCGTCCGTGCGCAATGCGGACCGGATGCTGCACGAGATGGCCCGCTGCGGCTACAACCTCGACCGCGTGCGCATCGTCTGCAACCGCTTCGGGCGCGAGGCGGGTTACCTCGAACAAGCCGACGTCGAAACCACGCTCGGCCGCAAGATCTGCTGGACCGTGCCGGACGACTGGAAGACCTCGAGCACGGCCGTGAACGTGGGCACACCCCTGCTGGAGTGGGCCCCGAAATCCAAACTGCGGGCCGCCTATCGGGCCATAGCGCTGGCCCTGGCGAGCGCCACCGAGAGCGCGGCCGGAGAGAAGCCGGAAGCGGGCTCAGCCGAACCGGCCCGGAAAAGTCTGCGCTCGATATTTGCCGGACAGAAGTCATAGCGAGGAATCGCACAGGGAGTGCATATGGCGTTCTTTGCGAAAAAACCTGCGGCTACTACGGCGGCGCCGCCGCCATCCAGCGAAACTCAATCGGGACACACCGGCGTTCAGACCAAGACTCCGGCCAAGCCTGCCCGGGAAGCCGCAGCGGATGCCAAACCGCCGCAGCGCCCGGGGCCTGTGAGGGATCGCATAACCGACGAGCGCGCCATGCGCTTTCAGGAGCTGAAGGCCTCCATTCACCGCAAGCTGGTCGAGCAGATCGACATGACCAAGCTCGCCCGCGAGGTCAGCGAGGAACTGCGCCAGCAAGTGAAACAGATGGTCAAAGCCCTGTGCGAAGAGGAGAACACGCTCCTGAACTTCAGCGAGCGCGAACGGCTGGCTCAGGAAATCCTGGACGAGACGTTCGGCCTCGGGCCGCTGGAATCACTGCTGGCCGACCCGCACGTGAGCGACATTCTGATCAACGGTCCCAAGCGGGTCTACGTCGAGCGCGGCGGGCGGCTGGAGCTGACCAACGTGACCTTCAAGGACAACGGGCACCTGCTGCACGTGATTGACAAGATCGTGGCGCCGCTGGGCCGGCGCTGCGACGAAGTCTGCCCGATGGTCGATGCGCGCCTCAAGGACGGCAGCCGCGTCAACGCGATTATTCCGCCCCTGGCGATCGACGGCGCTTCGGTCTCGATTCGCCGCTTCGGCAAGGACCCCATCACCTGGGATGACTACATCGCCTTCAAGTCCTGCGCCCCGGAGATGGTCGACTTCCTGCGGGCCTGCGTGCAGTCGGGGCTGAACATCCTGATTGTCGGCGGCACCGGCTCCGGTAAGACGACTCTGCTGAACAACCTCTCGTCCTTCATCCCGGAGGACGAGCGTATCGTGACCATCGAGGACGCCGCCGAACTCCAGTTGCGCCAGCCGCACATCGTGCGACTGGAAACCCGCCCGGCCAACATTGAGGGCAAAGGCCGCATCACGATTCGTGACCTGCTCATCAATGCCCTGCGTATGCGGCCTGACCGGATTGTGGTGGGCGAGTGCCGCGGCGGCGAGACGCTCGACATGTTGCAGGCCATGAACACGGGTCACGAAGGTTCGATGACCACGATCCACGCCAACAGTACACGTGACGCCGTGCAACGCGTCGAGACTATGGTGATGATGGCCGGTTTCGAGCTGCCGACGCGCGCCATCCGCCAGCAGTTCTCCTCGGCTATCAATCTGATCGTGCAGGCGGCGCGCCTGACGGGCGGCCCGCGCAAGATCACCGCGATTACCGAGGTTCAGGGCATGGAAGGCGACGTCATCACCATGCAGGACATCTTCAAATTCGAACAGGATGGCGTGAACTCCGACGGCAAGGCCTTTGGGCGGATTGTGGCGACCGGCGTTCGCCCGCAATTCGTGGGCCGGCTGGTTTCGGCCGGCACCGAGGTAGACCCGCGCTGGTTTGAGCCGCGCGATCTGATTACGGACTGATGCCATGACATGTACACTTCTGGCCCTGAAGATCATGGAGAACGCGAGTAGCGTTCTGTTCATCCTGGCCCCGCTGCTGGGCGGCGTGATGCTGGCTTACGGGGTCTTCCAGGTGGCGCTTGATCTGCGCTCCAATCCGCGGAAGCGCGTCATGGATCGGCTGAAGGCAAACCGCGAGCGCCAGGAAGCCAACCACGGATTCCAGGATTTCCGGCGGCAAACCGCGGAGGCCACCGGCATGCTGGCCAAAGCCTTCACGCGCTTCAGTTTCACCGAGCGCTTTCAGCGCATGCTCGACCAGGCCAATGTGCCCTGGTCGGCCGCCCAGACCCTGGTGCGCCTGTCGGTAACGGCAGCCGTGTTGCTGGCCGCTACGCTCGCCTTCGGCATTCCGCCTCTGGCCGGCCTGGGGATGGCCGCGGCAGTTTTCGTGTTGCCCATCCTGTATTTGATGCGCCGGCGCAAGAAGCGCCTGGCACGGCTGGTCGAGCAGCTTCCGGATGTGTTCGAGCTATTGAGCCAGTCGCTGCGCGCCGGCCATTCGCTGGCCAGCGGCATGCAACTGATTTCGCGCGAGCTGCCGGAGCCGGCCGGCATCGAGTTCGGCCGCGTGTTTCACGAGCAGAACCTGGGTCTGAAGATCGAGGACGCGCTGCGCAACATGGCGGAGCGCATCGACATGCTCGACGTGCGCTTCTTCGTCACGGCCGTGCTCATTCAGCGCCAGACTGGCGGCGATCTGGCCGAAGTGCTCGACAAGATCGGGTCGGTCATCCGGGAACGCATCAAGCTCTTCGGCACGGTGCAGGCGCTGACGGCCGAAGGGCGTCTGTCGGGCTACGTGTTGCTGGCACTACCGGTGCTGATGTTCGCCGTGATGCTGCAGGTGAACCGCGACTACGCGACCATGCTGCTGTATGAGCCGGCCGGCAAGATGATGCTCACCGTGGCAGTGGTCATGCAGCTAATGGGTTGGGCGATGATCAAGAAAATCGTCAACATCAAGGTTTAGGAGCGCTCCCATGGAGCTTGTCACATTGGCCATCCTGGGAACACTGGCGATCGGGCTGATCACCTACAGCCTGTGGCCGAACCAGTCCAAGGAACGCGACGCGGTCAAACGCCGCCTGTCGGGCGGGCGCGGCGCGGACGAAGACGCGGAAATCCGCGAGAAGGCGCGCGAGACGGCCACACAGCAGTTGGTGCGCAAGGCCACGCCCATGCTGTCGAAGCTGGTCATGCCGCAATCCGACCAGGAGCAGAACAACCTGCGCACCAAGCTGGCCAACGCCGGTTACCGGCATCCGCAGGCCCAAATGGTGCTGCTGGCCAGCAAGACCTTGTTGGCCCTGATCGGGTTGGTGGTGGGCGTCGCGGCCGCGATTTCAACGCAGCAGCCGGTGCAAATGATTCTGGGCATTGGGGCTTTTGGGGCGGGCCTGGGATTCATGCTGCCAAACGGGTGGCTGTCGATGGCGGCCTCGGGGCGGCGGCAGAAGCTGCGTTACGGTCTGCCGGACACGCTGGATTTGATGGTCGTTTCGGTCGAGTCCGGTCTGGCGCTGGACGCGGCCATTAAGCGCGTCGGCGAGGAAATGGCCACGGTGCACCCGGAACTCTCGGAAGAGATGCGAATTGCGACCATGGAGACGCAGATGGGCATTCCGCGCGCCGAAGCGCTGGAGAACATGGCGCGGCGCTGCGGCGTTGACGAAATGCGCAGCCTGGTATCCGTGGTATTGCAGGCCGAGAAGTTCGGCACGAGCATCGCCAAAGCGTTGCGCAACCAGGCGGATTCGATCCGCACCAAGCGGCGGCAAGCGGCCGAGGAACGGGCCCAGAAAACGGCGGTTAAGCTGATGATCCCGCTGGTGTTGTTCATCTTCCCGGCCATGGGCGTCGTGCTGGGCGGACCGGCCGTGCTGAAGATGATTCAGGCGCTCAAAGACCATCCGTCGCTGGGCGGCGGCTAGGGGCAGACGGGCATCTCGAAAAGAGCCGCGTCCGACAGTACTGCCTCTTCCACGCAGTTCCGGCTTATGCGCATGCGTGGTTCGGCGGACACACATCTCGTAAGTCTTTTCCCTATCTGTAGATAGGCGCGCCCCCGTCAGCGGTCGCAAAATGCACAAATAGGTATACCGTTATCACGCCTGAAGTCGTAAAATGCGCATAACCTGTTAGACGGTGCTGCGCCGCAAATGCCGGCGGAAGACCGACGCTTCGACCTGCTTCAGGGCCAGGCAGTACTGGACAGGCTGGATCACGATCACAGACGGCATTCGCCGCAGCGGCCTGTTTGCCCAAAGTCCTGTCATTTGGTTGCATGGAGGAGAGTGAGATGAACGCAAGACTTGTCCAAGTCGTCCTGTTGATTCTAGTGTCGGCGGTCACTGCTCAAGCGGCCGTTGTGAAAGCCTGGATTGTGCTCGCGGAGGGCGACGCCCTGGGCGGCTCCACAGTGAGCACCCTGAACTCGCCATTCACCGACGGCGTGGGGCGCGTGGGATTCGTTGGCTCACTGGCGGACAACCAGCGCTTCATATGGTGGGATACCGGACCCGTGTTCTTCTCGGGCAGCATTCCCGGCCTGACGGGCGGTGAAGGCACCATGGGCGTAAGCGACGCCGGCGGATTCATCTACAGCCCAAACGTGGATGGAAACGACGCCGTTGTTACGCACGGCGGCGTTCTGCTGAAGAAGGGCGACCCCGTGCCACCGCTGCCGGGCTTGTACAGCAGCTTCAACAGCCGGCCCACGATGTTGCCGAATGGAGCGGCCTTTTGGGTCGGCGGTACCGCTACTTCTCCGACCGGTTCGACCAGCAACCGGCACCTGTTCAAAGCGGCCGACCCCACCGATCCGCAGAGCATCACGCGTGTCTTGGGCGGCGGCGACGTCATCGAGGGAAAAACGATCAAGACCAGCGCTTCCAACTTTGACTACTGGATTTCCGACAATGGGGAGCACCATATCCAGGTGCTCGACATGGACGTGCCCCTGAATGAGCACGTCTATGTCGATGGCGCGTTCGTCGCCCAGGAAGGTTCGCCCACCGGCCAGGGCGACAACTGGTCGACATTTGACATTGTCAGCATTAACAACGCCGGCAAATACATCTTCACCGGCGACACGGACGGCCCCGCCAACACGGACGAGTTCATCACCTACAACGGCGTCATCGCGGTGCGCGAAGGGGACACGCTGGATGGTGTCACCCTGGCATCCGGCTATACGCTGCGCGCCGCCAGTATCAACAACCTCAACCAGGTCGCGCACATCTGGGGCTCGAGTACGACCGAGCACTTATTCTTCGGCGACGGAGCTGACCTGCTCGCGTCGGTGCACCTGCTGGGGACCGGGGACGGCCTCGACGTTGACGGCGACGGGCAGGCCGATTACACCGTCACGGACTTCGCCGCGGCCTCGAGTGTCGGCCCGGGTTTGTCACTGGCCGAAAACGGCTACATATATGTTGAGGTTGAGGTTACTCCGGTCGCCGGCGGCACGGAGTTCGAGGCCATAATAGGCATCTCACTGCTTTCGAGCGGCGCCTGCTGCTTCCATGACGGACATTGCGAACAACTGTCGCAGGATGACTGCACCGCGGCCGGTGGCGCCGTGTGGCGTCCGGACGTGGCTTGCGAGCCGAATCCGTGCTTCCAGCGCGCGGATCTGAACTGCGACGGCGCAGTGAACGTGTTCGACATCGACCCGTTCGTGCTGGCCCTGACCAGCGGCCCGGGTTTCGAGGCTTACTTCGCTGAATTCCAGGGCTGCGACCCGTTGTTGGCCGACATCGACGGCGACGGCGAGGTGAACGTAGTCGACATCGATCCGTTCGTAGCGCTCCTGGTCGGTGACTAAGTCGGGGCACAGCGCGGGACGCGCCCGTCGCGCTTCCCGCGCCTGCGACGGCGTCTATGCTGTCGATCTAGGGAACAGGTTCGCAGGACCGAGACTGAGGCGACCGGTAGATTGTTCTGACTAGCGCGTGAGTAACCGAAGAAAACCTCGCTTGGCATTACAGAGACGTGTCCACACAAGGCACCCTGTCCTCCCCGGCGAAGGTCTGGAGGCGGGAACAGTGCCTTCTCGGACTGCTGGTCTTGAATTAGAATTGCTTCGTCAGGGACTTCGTACGGCACAGTAAGGCAGCACGGCAGGCCGTTCGCGGCAGCCGTGCGGGCTTTGAAAACCGCCCGGCGGTGGAGGCGGAAGAACGTGCTGCGCGCTTCGACAATCCTGCTCACTCGACAAAGCGGGTCTGAGGTCGCCTTTCTAGCAGCGGTTGTCTGATACGCCTCTGCACTGATGTCA
>ENA-UOUL01000316-UOUL01000316.1-bioreactor-metagenome-genome-assembly--contig:-NODE-316-length-84296-cov-81.830276_pt1 | contig 84296 bp, 100 predicted proteins | sample MGYA00249838_ERZ747220 | MGnify/ENA primary metagenome ERZ747220 (study PRJEB28778, sample SAMN05720191) | bioreactor metagenome | isolation source: Anaerobic biogas reactor | place: USA:Washington... | reverse complement strand
GATATGAACTATTCCAGTTACATAGGGTAGTGTATATGCATTTATAGTCGTCTTGATATTTTTTCATTATATTCTCAATAATTAAAAAATAACTATCAGAAATGGAATATCCTGCAGAGGCATGGTAAATGTAGTTAGGAATGACAAATACGTCTAAATTATTTTTCATTACCCTTAAGCAATATTCTACACTGTACAGATGCCAGTCCGTACAAATATCTTCATCAAATTTAAAATTTTTAAAAACAGATCCAGGTATTATAAAAAGGCATTCATCTACTGTTTCTACTTTAGTTGGATTATTGATTTGAATTTTTCCTGCTGGTATTGGTGGAATTCCATGTTTGGCATTTGATACAACACCATTTTTGGATTTTCCAGCAATTCCTGCAATTCCTAAGTTATTTAATGATTTTAGTACCTCTTCAACATCTTCTAACCATCTATTCGAATTCAAATCTATATCCTGGTGGACAAACATCAAATAATTACCATTAGCTTTATTAGCCCCATAATTCAATGCATCCGAAGCTGATTTAAAGTTTTTGTTAATATTCTCTACTAAAATTAATTCATATTTCGCTGTTTGGTTTTTTAGACTTTTAAGCAAGTATTTATCTAAAACTTTCCGGTCATTATAAACGCACACTATAGAAATCATTTTATCATATCTTATCCTTAATTTCTTTAAATTATATGTGTTTTGTTAGTTTTACAATTCTTTTATGAAACTAAAAATTTTAAATTGAATATTTATATAGAAGAATTAGCAATTATAGATAAAATAAGCATTAAAAAACCTATAAATGGGTGTTCCTTTGAACTTTTCGAAAAAAATAAACTCTCCCGAAATTTCCAAATGGATATTTTTATTGATTTTATTAGGGATTGTTGGTACATACACTTATTTTAAGGTAAAGCTTCAGATAGAATTGGGGCCAGTGTCAGACACCTTTGATTTACTGTCTAACGCAGCTCTTTTTGCAGGGAAAGGGTTTGGATATGCGGATTTAAATAGGCCACCAATTTTATCTGTGTTAACATCCCTATTTTTCGTCTTTGATAATTTATCGATATGGCCTATTTATGTTGTGGATGGATTATTGTTTGTTCTTGGTTGTGTAGGCCTTTACCTATTTTTAAAAGAACGTTTTGAACCTTTAATGAGCTTTATTGGGGCATTACTATTTGTTACATTTCCTTTAGTCTTGACTTTTGCTGCAGTGGGTTATAATGATGTATCAGGGGTTGCCGTGGCAATATGGGCCATGTATCTCACTTATCTGGCTGTAAATAAGGATTCCAAGTATTTTTTACTATCCTTCCCAATGGCCATCGTGGCTTTTTTAACCCGTTTTAACAATGCATTGATCATTTTCCCTATATTTCTTTACATTTTAATAAATAAAGATAAGATAAAGAGTTCTAAAAACATTTTAGTCGGCATGCTGTTATCTGCATTGATTTTAATCCCTCTATTCCTCTTCTTCAACGCTAAATTTGCCAATCCCCTTTATCCATTCTTAAGTTTTTTCCAATCATCGGGTGGTACTGGATATGCAGCATCTACGGAACACTTTGCTTATAACCCTGATTTACTTTATTTTATAAAAAATATGCCTGTCTATATTGCAGCACAATCTGCTGTGATTATCGTATTTACTGCTATATGCTTTGCAGTTCATCTTTTTAGAATGTGGAAAAAAAGCAGATCAGGAGAAAAGTCCTGGTCAATCAATATTAAAAACTTTAAAACAAATTATAAGTTGCCATTACTTCTCTTGTTAATCTTCATATTTTTAATTAGCTTTGGAAAAATACACTACATTTTAAGTGAAGTTATCTTCTTTTTCCTAGCTTATGTTGGCTTTTTAATAGCACAAGATCATAAGATGGACTTAAATATGGATATGCTGTTCTTCGCGTGGTTTATGGCGTTTTTTATTTTCCAGAGCGTTTATGTGGCCAAGGATCATAGATACTTCATCACCATGTACGCGCCACTGGCATATTTTTTGGTTAGGGGACTTTTATGGGCTACTTCTGAACTAAAAGTGGATTTTAAGGGTAAAAACATCACGAAATACTTTATAGCACTTGTTCTGGTGCTTATGATGTTATTGTCTGTATTCACACAATATACGGCCATTGAAGAAGCGAATCAACAGAACAAACTCTTCAATCAAGAATCAATTCAAACCAGTAACTGGATCAAAAACAACGTCCCTGATTACAAATCCAAAGTTATCTACGCCGATTTCCCATCCTATTTTGCCTGGTACCTCCAGATGGATGTGAAACAGATGCCATTTTATAAGAATAAAGAAAAATTGTATGCAGGAGGTACGAGGGATTTAAATTTAACTCCAGAAGATTATGTTTTATTTAAAACAGAACTGGAAAGAGATAATCCAGATTATTACATTTCCTTAGTATGGGCACGTATGAATTTCACTTCAAACTATGAAGAAGCTCAAAAAATCGGTTCGGTAATTATTTTCAAAAAAATCAATTGATTTTAATCTTTATCCTTCTCTAATCTTTTCCTCATCAATTTGTTTTCCTTCTGAACGATGTAAATCTCCCTTTTCAAAAGGCTGATCTGGGTTGCCATGAAACCAAAAATAAGTATCTGTATCCCTGAAAGGAGGGTTAGCAACATGAATATCATCAAAGGCCGGTTAGGGTCTAATTGTCCAATTAAGTATAAGTAGAATAGATAAATTGCAGATACAACCCCTATTATGCATAATGCCAGTCCCACAAATCCGAACAGGATCATGGGCCTCTCATAGAAGGTCAAAAGCAGGTGTGAAATGGTGGTTGATCTGAATTGTACCTTGGATTCACCTAATTCCCGTCCCTTTAAAGTTACTGGGACTTCAATGATTTTAAAATCCAGTGCTATAGCTTTTGATAGTATTTCTGGATTTATTGCTGTACCACGGGACTCTATCTCAATAGAATCTAAGACTTCCTTTCTGTATGCTCTTAGAATACCGGTGACGGTGCTGATGTTTTCATTCATGGAGTAACCAACTATGCGGTTGGCCATTTTACTCACAAATAGCCTGATAAAAGGTATGCCTTCGGTTTTGCCCCCGTGCATGTACTGGGAACCAATAACAACATCGGCATTTTCTTCATGCAACTTCCAAACCAACAAGGGGATGTAGTTGGGATCGTAGCTTAGATCCGCATCTAAAGTTACAATAACCTTACCTTTAGCATTTTTAAATCCAGTTACTAAAGCTTTACCCATCCCCAGATTCATAGGATGCTTGAGAACTTCCACTTCCTGATTTTCTGATGCATACTGTTCCAGTAGAGTAAGGGTGTTGTCTGCACTACCATCATCCACTGCAATTATTTGGAATGGACTGTACTGTCTCAGTACATTCTTCACTTCCTGCAAAGTATGGAGGACATTTTCCTCCTCATTGTACATGGGAATGATCACTGAAACTTCCATGCTTCATTGTTTAACAGCAATTCCATATATATTTTTATAAAATTAGAATACAAAATATTCAAAATTGACTTACTGGCTTTTATGAGGTTTTATCAACTGTTAATCAGTAAATTGAAAAGAAATAAAGTATTAAAAAGAAGTTATGAATAGAAAGATTTATCTGGATTACATCTTGCCAATGGTGTTGTCGCGGGCGGTGTTTATTACTTCTGTAATATTACCACCTACGGACTTGGTAATTCCAAAGATGTATCCTCCGGCAACGATCACGATGATGAGCAGGGCACCTATAAGTAAGATCATTTCTGCACTAATTTGTCCTTTTTCATCAAAGTAAGTGTACTTTTTCATATTAACACGTATTTTATTCTTTAAATGATATATATATGATCATCCTTAAAAAGATAATAATTACATCAATTTAGATGCGATTTCTTATTTCTAATGGATTATCCTGTTTTGGTGCTGGATCTTACGGTGTCTAGGTCTTGACTGATATTATAAGCTAGAGTACCTTCCATGTACTTAAAATATATATAAAGGGCGGCAATGGCTATAACGATTACTCCGCCGAATAGTAGTATGTATTCTGCGGCTCCTTGCCCACTTTCATCTTTAAAAAAATCCATTATTTTCACCACCATTAGATAAAAGGTATTATTAAGCAGAATAAAAAAATAAAATAGAAATTTGCGTCCATTTTGAATGCAGTTTCTATTATTATGGGTTTTGCTTAGCGCTTGCTCTTACTTGACTGATATCTTGAGTAGCACTGAAGCTACTGCTGCCTTGCATGTAGGTGTAGTATATGTAGAGAGCTGCTATGGCTATGACGATTACTCCGCCGAATAGTAGGATGTATTCAGCTGCTCCTTGTCCACCTTCATCTTTTAAGAACTCCATATTTTTTTCCTCCATGTGTAGTTTATTCTATGAATGTCAATATTGTTATGTATGACTACTCCTTAATAAATGTTTGGTTTTTTTTATATTTTTTGATGAATGTTGTTCTCAAATATCAACCCCCACCTTGCCAGTGTTGAGTACTATTATTAACGAACTATTATTTTTACTTTTGGGATGTATTTTGGTACATACCGGGCTGGGAATGATTCATACTAGATACAGATCCTAGGAATAATTCACAATTTTAAAGCATTATTAATCACAAGCACTGATAGGTTAACAACATGAAGGCACTCTTCATACCCTGCGGTATTGGAATGGGACATGCATCCCGGTCCCTGGCAGTGGCTCAGAAACTAGAACAAGGCGGCTTCGAAGTTTTATTCGCCAGCTACGGTGAGGGGTACCACTTTCTAGGGGAATTCACAGATTACCAGCCGGTGGAGCTTCCGGAGATCAGGTTCTACGGGGGTGCCGGGGAATTGGACCTCAAGTACACCGCCCGTAAATCAATGGATGTACCCTTCACCTTTCTCAGGAGCATCTACCACGAGTCCAAAATAATAAAAAAATTCCAGCCCGATGTGGTGGTGGCTGACTCCCACTACTCGGTGCCCATCACCTCCAGGGTTCTGGGAGTGCCCTGTGTACTTATCAGTAACGAGTTGCAGTTCAACTTCAAAGAACTCTACCCCCATGATCGGAAGATGGAGTACCTGGAGACAGGTCTGGAACGGTTCATCCAGGACTCGGCCAAACTGGCCCAGGCCATCATAGTCCCTGATATCCCCGGATCCCAGGAGATACCAGTTAAGATAAAAAATAAGATAACCTGCACTGGGCCTCTTTTAAAAAAGGATCCTGGGTCCATGCCCAGCCGGGTGAAGCTCCGGAAAAGTAACAACCTGGATCCTTCCCACAGGGTGGTGCTGGCAACGGTGGGTGGAAGCCACTTCGGTGCTAAGCTGTTGAGGTTAATGGCCCAGGCCGTGGATAGAATAAAAAGCCACCATATCATCCTGGTCACCGGCCCCCACATTGACACCAGCTTTCTACCCCTCCCACCTAAGGTAATGGTTAAGAGGTTCCTGGGGGACATGTTGGATTGGATGAAACTCTCGGACCTGGTGGTCAGCCTGGCCGGGCACACCACCTCCATGGAACTGGCTTCCCTGGGGGTGCCTAATCTGATGGTGCCCATTGAAAACCATCCCGAGCAGATGAAGAACGCTTTAAACATGCAAAAGTTTGGGATATCCCGGATCAGGGATATGAAGGATCTTTCCCCGGGCAAATTGGCGGAGGATATAAATTATCTGTTGGAGAGTGATGATTTACGACTTGGTGCTTCAACTACTAAAAAGAAATTTCAAGAGTACCAGGGAACCAAGGAGGCCGTCAATATTATTAGGTGCTGTGCCCAGGGGTTAGGATAATCCCATTAATTTATAAATAACCCCTTATCATAATAAGAGTAGGAGGCTTATGATGATAAAAATGATAGTCACCATTTTTGGGTTGTTACTGGTAATCGCTGGATTCTACTTAATGTACCTTGGGTTCTTAACTCCACCCAGTCCATTAGCATTCTTCTTGGGACTGATCTTGACGGTGCTGGGTATGGTTATAATCATCTTGTTTGCCGGCTCCACTACCCGGCCCAGAATTCCCACCTCACCTAAAAAGGAGGTAAGCCCTAAAACAGCTCGAACTGAAGCATTAAAGGACCTTACCGTTTCTAAAACTCCTAAAAAAGAGAAATCTTATCCTAAACAGGTAAAAAGGAAGGTGCCTCCTATTCGACCCCGCCCTGCACCTAAGGATACTCAAACCCAGCCTCCATTGGAAGAAAAACCAGCAGAAGAACCTAAAAAGATCACCCCTCCAAATAGGGAGGAGTTTAAAAAGATCACCCCTCCACCCAGAGAGGAATCTAAACCTCCAGAGCAGGATAAAAATCTATCAAAGGTTAAAACTCCCCCTAAAATTGAACCTGAGAAAAAGGAAGCAAAACCCGTGAAAAAAACGCCTGTAGTACCCAAAAAAGCTCCTGATTCTGAGGTTAAAGATGATTCCTACGTCAAGAACAGGCTGGAACGCCTTAAGGATGACTACATCCTCAATTCCAAGGACATAGAAACACTGGTTGATGAGAGGCTGGACTCCTTCAAGGGAACTCTGAACCGTCTTAAAACGGAAACCACGGATCCCAGCATCATCTGGTCATTTGAGGCCCAGGATGTCCAGGGTGCCCTTAAAGACACCATATCCCAGGCAGAGGAGAAGATCCTGATGATGTATCCCTGGGTGCGTAACATCGATGTATCCGTACTGAAGAAGTTCATGGACACCCAGAGCAGGATGATCATCCAGGAAGCCAGCCTGGACGACGATACCTCAGTAGAACTTATCAAACTCTTATTGGAAAACCAGGTCCAGATCAGGACCATGCCCCATGTGCACACCGTGGCAGTGGTGGCTGATGATAAAAATGGACTTATAATCTCCACCGACCCCATCTACGATAGCTACGAGGTGGGTGTTGTCTACCGGGATGAGAAATCCATCCAGGAAATAGAGAACATGTTTGAGGATGCCTGGAACCTGTCCAAGGAGATGAAACTAGAATGAGAATAACCTGGCTGGGGCATTCTGCCTTTGAAATAGTCACCAGTGAGGATCTGCACATCCTCATCGATCCCTTTATAACAGAGAATCCCGCCTGCACCTGCAGTTTGGATGAGGTCCAGGCCGATGTGATCTGTGTGACCCACGGCCACAACGATCACTTCGGAGACACCCTGAAGCTGGCTGAAAGGGATGGATCCCTGGTGATCTGCATCCATGAACTCTCCAAGTACCTGGAGTGCCAGGGAATCGAGGCCTGGGGCATGAACATGGGAGGTACCGTGGAGGCCAGGGGCGTTAAAGTAACCATGGTAAACTCAAACCACTCCTCGGATATGGACTTCCTGGAGGGCATGGGCCCCGGGGGGAGTTCCTGTGGCTTCATACTGGAACTGGAGGATGGGAAAAAGATTTACCACTCGGGAGATACTGGAATCTTCGGAGATATGAAGACTGTGATTAGAGATATTTACAGTCCCCACCTGGCCATGCTGCCCATTGGGGACCGTTTCACCATGGGCCCCCATGAGGCTAAGATAGCAGTGGAGTGGCTGGATGTGGATGTGGTAATACCCATGCACTACAACACCTTCCCGGTGATAGAACAGGACCCAGAGAAGTTCAAAGAGGATGTGGAGTCCACTACCGGGGCAAAAGTCGTTGTTCTAGAGCCGGGTGAGACTTACCAGGAGTGATTATGTGGTTAATGTTGTTTTCAAGATTTTCAGGCGAAACTACTTTCGCGATATATTCTACAAGCTAATTGGAAAAAATAAAAAACTTAAGATCGGATTTTACGGACACCCCAACTCAGGGAAAACTACCCTTGCTAACAGGATAACCACGGACTGGATCGGCCAGTCCCTGGGACTGGTATCCGAGGTGCCCCACGAGACCCGGCGGGTTTACCGCCAGGAACACGTGACCCTCAAGCAGGACGGCATGGAGCTGGACTTCGACATCATAGACACCCCTGGGATCGCCACCAAGATCGACTACAAGGACTTTCTGGAGTTCGGCCTATCCGAGGAGGAAGCCAAGGAAAGGGCTAAAGAGGCGACTAAGGGGATCATTGAGGCCATAAAATGGTTGGATGATGTGACTGGTGTACTGCTGGTGGTGGACGCCACCCAGGACCCACTGACCCAGGCCAACATCACCATCATGGGTAACCTGGAGGCCCGCAAGATACCCTTCCTCATAGTGGCCAACAAGATAGACCTACCCGAGGCCTCCACCGAGAGGATCAAGGCGGTTTTCCCCCAGCACAGGGTGGTATCCATCTCCGCCCTGCAGGGAGATAATGTGGAAGGCCTCTACCAGGCCATGGTGAACCATTTCTAGGAGTGATTAATGTGGAAGAAATAAGTAACAGTCTCAAGATGGATTTCCTCTCATCCGATGCCCTTAAGAACCGCTCCAGTATGGAGAAAATCGCCATGATCGTGGATAAAGTAAAAAATGGTGACCTCTTGGTTATGGAGGGCGGCTTAACCCCCAGTGAGGAAGCGGAGCTCATAGAAACCACTATGCGGGAGATCGATGTGGAAAACTTCCTGGGAATCGACATCTACACCCTGGAGAAGGATCAGAGCACATTCTTCGGCTTGTCCAAGCGCAAAACCGTGGGTATAACCATCATTGGCCCGGCCAATGTCATGAAAACCGTTAAAAGGAAGTCCAACTTCCTGTCCATGATTGCCCAACTGGGTGGTGCCGATGCACCGGTGCATTAAGTGCCATGCCGAGTACGAATCATCAGAGATCCTCCTGGAGGGCTGTCCAGAGTGTGGTAGTAAGTATTTTGAATACCACCAGGAGGGAAAACCCCCTAAGATAAGGGAAGCCCGGGGGGACTCTATTGAGACCATCATGGTCCATGAGCATGGGGTCTACGAGGTGGATCTGCCCAGCCTACTGGGGGATGACTCCATCATTGTCTCTGATGAGGAGGGCAAGTACCTCATTGACCTTAACTTCCTCTTAAAAAAGGGGTTGAAGGAGAAAAAAAGGCATTAAACCTACTATTTATTGGACATCAGCAGCTAGGAAGCCCATAGCAGTGGCTATGAAGGGATCAACAGAACTGATCCTTACCCATCTCCGTGAAAACTCATCTGCACGGTAAGAGCAAGGTCAAGGGTGGTGCTGATGATAAACCAGGATCATCCCCCCATCTTTTTTAGGATTAGAAAAGATCAGCACACACGGTGGTCAGGGAAATAGCCAGGGACGTGATGGATTCTAAAAGTGGACTGTCCATCAACTTCAGGGGGATTAAAATCAGTACTCCATTACTTCAGGGAGTTTTTTAGCAAATTCAATGCACATAACCAGGTCACTTTCCACAAATCGGGCCTTGGTATGTTTATGGTCCTGGTTGATATTCACTAGTTCTGCGTAGAATTCACTGGCATCTGCCTCGGATACCTTCTTCACACTATCCATTCCGGCTTCCAGGAACATCCGGGCGAAGACCGGTCCCACCCATTTTATCCGGGACAGATCCGAAAGTTTGGCTAACTCCAGGATTTCCTCCCGCCTCAACCCCACCTCTTCACCCAGCTCATCCCTATCCTGGCTGGTTTTCGCCCTCTTAAAAAGTTCTAGGGTGGTTTTTATCCCGGCAGCCTCGAGCTTTTCTACAAGTTCCGGCTTAACTCCTGGGAGTTTGGAGAGCTTAACTGGCCCTGGTTTCAGGCTCAAGACCTCCCTTCTTAAAACCAGAAGGTAATCCTCTGGTAGCCCTGTTTGTGAGGCAAATTCTCGGACCTTCCTGGATGTTTTTAAAGCGTCCATCAGTTCCTGGAGGTTAGATATCCCCTTCCTGGATAGGATGTTAAACCGGGCATCCAGGTCCTCCTTCAGTATCTGCCGGCTGGGAAGAAGGGAGGCTTTCTTTAGTTCCTCTTGCCAGGCGTGTAATGGATAATTCTGGAAGTCTAAATAGTAATCATCACTCATACTAGGCTCTCCCATCCTACTATCCAAGGTGAAGGATTTCTTTGGTTCCGCATCCCCACCTGGGTGAATCTGGAATGGAAAAATTCATTTTTTTCTGATCTTGATCCTTACAATATTCATGTTAAAGGATAAGTTTTTAACAAAATCCATACCTCAGCCTCTTCATGGATATTGTTTCCTGATACTCGTCTTTATATCTAACTAATGATTCTTCACAGCTAGGTTGAAGAGGTCAATGTCTTGCAGGGGATAAGCCACTGCCTTTCTTAGAACTTCCAGATCCATCAGAACCAGGGATAGATACCCGGCCACCTCCAGGGTGCTCCATATTTGGATTCGTGTATAACCAGTGTTTTCAGCATTTCAACTCACCTACTCTAATTCAACCCATCTTCTCCTGCACATCACACTTTCCAGGGGGTAACACCCGGATGATATCCTCCAGGGAGACTAGATCATCCCTTTTTAAGTGTTTCCTGATCTCCCGGCTGAGCTCCTCCTTTTTACGGTAACCGGGCTTCAGTACCACGTACCTATCCGTGTACCGGGAGACAGCCTCCTGGGGCCCGGCCATCAGCCGCTCTCCCTGGTAGTCCACCACCCCCACCGCCACTTCCAGGGGCACGCCACGGATGTAGTTCCGGCTGCCCCGGATTATGAAGGCACCCCTGCCCAGGAACTCTCCGGATTGGGGGGTTTTGGAGACCTGGTCCGGGTGGACCCAGTAGACATCCTGGCTTGTGTAACCCTTGCCCCAGGCACTGGAGAAGGAGGCAGCCAGGTTTGCTGCTTCCTGGATGGTTTCTTCACTTATTTCCTGGTCTCCCCTTTTTATCACCACCGATGGTGCGCCGTGTATGTCGCTGTGCAGGTACAGGTCATGGCTTTCCAGGTGGCGTTTGACCACCAGGTCGTTGGTGGTGGCGTCCCGTCCCCCTACCACCAAGTGGCCCTGGGAGGACAGGAACCAGCGCATCTTCTCGAACCATTTAAGCTCCCTTTTCACGCGTCTCTGGGGGATCTTAACCCGTTCCAGGGCTATTTCCCCTTTGGCCTTCACCTTCTCCAGGTCCCGGCGGGTCCTTTCAATGGCCATCTTCACCCCGGGGATCTTCCGCTTGGCCTTCTTCCCACGGTTGTAGTAGGTCTCCGCATTCTCCGGGAGACTTAATCGGGGATCCAGGTTGAGGTGTTCATCCTCCAGTTTAAGGGTGACCAGTCCCATCTTATCCATGGATTCTATGATCTGGGCCTCCTCAACCCCCTCCTTCTTGGCCTTCTTGAAGGTGGCTGCGATTTCCTTGTAGGAGTGGTTCTTCAATGCTGATTGGATGGTGTCAATGAGGCTCTGCAGTTCTTGGTAGTGGGAGTACAGGAGATCCCCCTTCCGGCTAGAATCCACTATGGTGCGTTCAAATCCTTCTAGGGTTTCCTCCTGGATGCGCAGCCGTTTCTCGTACTTAGCCACCTCCACCTTCCACAGGTCTTCCTGTTCCTTCTTGATATCCTCCCCGAACTTGCTGCTGTAGAATTCATCCAGGGCCTGGTTAAAGGTTTCAAAGCTCTTCTTCTCCCGGTCCTGGTAGTACTCCAGGTCCAGGGGGAGCACGTCCTCCTTATCCCCCTGGATGATCTGGGGGTGCAGGTCCTGGTCCTTCAGGGGCTGGAATATACTCTGGATGGAGTTGAATATCAGCTGCACTTCCCCCTCATCAAGGTCCATGCTGGGCTTCTTCTTATCCAACCCGGCCCTTAGAAGGACTTCCTCGGCGTACAGTCCCCCCAGGCCACTGCGGGCCAGGGTGCGGATCACGTCGCTATCAGACTCCTTAAGGAGATTCTCCAGATCCAGGTAATCTAGTTCCAGGGGGTTGATACCCTTACCAGTTGGGTAGTGGTACTCTTCATGGGAGGCCAGCTTCCTCTCCCGTAGGAGTCTCCTTTTCAGGGGGAGCATGATCCGATCCTCCTCATCCAAAAGTATTATATTGCCTGGGGAGAAAAGTTCAACAACCAGCCGGTATCGCTGTTCTTTCTGGAGGTCCAACTCCAGGATACGGTCAAAGTGGTGCTGTCGGACCCCTACCACGGTGGCGTTCTTCAGGTACTTGCGCAGTAACATGGGGAAGGAGGGTGGTAGCTGGGGGTTGGGGGGTGGATAGTGGGTGGTGTGCACCCGCACCCCGGCCTGCAGGATCAGGTCCACCCGGCCCTGGCCCGCCACGTGGAATCGTATGAGAACAGTATCCTTAGTGGGCTGGTAAGCTTTTTGCATGCGACTATCAATCAGGATATCCTTTAATTCCTGGCATATTGCATAAACATCAACGTTGGACATGGGTTTCATGGTCAAATACACCCTCATCTATATTATATGAAAAGTTATAGTTATAAATCGGAGGTAAAAAATGGAAGTAGAAGCTAAAGTAGTTACTGTACACATTATCGCAGCCCTAGTGGCAGCTTTCTTGTCATTCCTATTATCAACTGGAGCCATATCCGGTGTGGGCACCAACGAGGCCCTGGCTACACTGGTGGGGCTGGTGATCCTCTACCTCTCCGGCCAGTTATCCGAGAAACTCTTTGGGAAAGAAGCAGTAGGTGGCTTCAAGGGCTGGTTGTGGAGTGGAATCGTACCCTTCCTACTGTTCTGGTACATGCTATGGACCATGTTCATGAACTTACTCTGATCCACCTTCTTTTTCAGGTACCCTCACAGGTGCAGGGCGCCGTAGAAAATCCATACAAAGGCGAATAACAGGGCCACAATCAGTACCAGTGGTGCGAAGATGCGGCTCACCGCCACAATGGAGCTGATGGTGGTTACCAGTTCCGTGGCCTGGGTGGGGCCCAGGGTGTTAATTCCCGAGAGGCGACTGGTTTTACAACCCACCTTCACGGATTCCAGGTCACCTAAAGCTTTCTGGACGCATCCCAGCACACCTGCAGTTATTTCATCCTTTTTCTTAACACCCAGGGGGTTGTGGCCACCGGAGAGGGTGTTAACGTAGTGGGTGTCCGTGGTCATGACCTCCACCTCGTCCAATCCCAGCTTCAGCACTTCTTCTATTAGCTCTTCCCGGAAGCCCAGGATCATGTTGTTGCTGTCCAGGAGTATGTAGCCTGTTTTCTGGCTATCCACCTCCACCACCATGGCCTTAACTCCGCTCTGCCCCACACCATCCTTACGGTCCAAGTGACTTAGGGGGTCATGAGCCCAACCCATCCGCACATTACCAGTCTCTTCAGGCCTTTTTATATTCTCAACGGCACATAAAAGCTGGAAAACCTCTTTATTACCCGCTAAAACCCGGCCGGATTCTCCTTTGAAGCTGTTGTGACAGTCCACCAGCACCACATTATCCACGCCGTCCCGGCCCTCTGCTGCCTTGATCAGTGATAAACCCACGCCAAACTCTATATCATCAAAGCCGTGGGGTGCAAAAGTAGCCAAGAGTAGCAGATTATCCCCCAGGTACTGAACTCCCAGCACTGCTTCTTCACAGCGCACCCGGAAGAACTTCGTGGCATGGGATGAGTACTCCATCTCATCCAGAGCATCCCTCACCACCTTTTCTATTTTCCTGATCTCCCGGGCCGATACTGGGTTGAAATCATGGGTGGATGGTCCATGGCAGACCATGGTAAAGCAATCCATATGCTGGGCCAGTTCAGTGGGCATGTTACCCCCACCTATGCTCCCCACCGGCCCAGGATGGACGCAGGGGGATATTAGGATGCCCTTCACTTTTTCTTCACCCTTGAAGCTCACCACCCCTACCAGGGTGTCGATGGGTTCGCCCATGTCCTGGAAAACGTTTTCCAGGGCATCAGATCCCTCAGTTATGTGGGCGATGAAGAGGCTCAGCAACTCCAGGCCCCCCACCCCAAGGTTACGTTTTATGGGGGATTCAATTACCAGTACAAATGAATATATGGCCAGTATCAAAATGGCACCTGCAATTATGGCCTTAGGAACCAGTGCCAGTATACTGAATGGGCCGAAGTTGGTTTCCAGGCTGGTTAGGGACACCAACACCAGGACCATGCTCAGGATGAGCACCGGCTGGGTGGCGGCAACTGGTAATGACTGGAGGAAGCTGATGTTACTGGTCCCCCAGATAACCAGGGTCCTCAGGGCGAAGGCCAGGGCACAGCCGTATATCAGGGCGTTTATGGTGTAACTGTTAAATGTGAAGGTGGATATCAGGCTCCCCACCAGGTACACCAGGGCCACCACCAGCATGGTGACCAGGGCCAGGAACAGGGACTGCTTCATCTTCATGTGCCGGCCCTCCAGGCTGTTAACCCAGGGCTGGGTCAGGGCCCCGGCCATGATGGACATCAAACCGAAGATGAGAAACCCAGCCGAACCACCGTACACTACACTATCGAAGAGGTTGATCCCGGGTTCTAGATAGGAGGCCATGGTTCCGGTGAGGAAGCCTAGGAATACCATGCACAAAATGGATATATTGCTCTCGGGCAGAACCACAAGGTACTTGGTTAGCCCCATAAGATTGTCAACTGCCGACATAACCTACCTCTAAACTTTTAATGCTGATGAATGGTAAAGATAGCAATATAACCATTACCCTTCACCCTATAAAAAGATAGACCAGGAGATAAAATATGGAGTTTAAACTCAAAACACCCCTCTCAGGGGGGGAAACCAGAAAATTACGAGTCAAAGACACGGTACACCTTTCCGGAACCATTTACACAGCCCGGGACAGCGCCCACAAGCGGATGGTGGAGGAAGGGGCCCCCATGGATCTTGAGGGTGCGGTGATATTCCACGCCGGCCCCATAATCCAAGAAGAGGATGGACAGTACCGGATGGTGGCGGTGGGACCCACCACCAGCACCCGGATGAACCCCTACCAAGCCCAAGTCCTGGATGGAGGTGTTAAGGCAGTTATAGGTAAGGGTGGCATGGACCGCACCACAATGGAGGCACTTAAAAGAAACGGGGCCGTGTTCCTATCAGCGGTGGGGGGCTGCGCCGCCCTCTACGTCCAGGCCGTGAAGAGGATTGAACATGTTTTCTGGCTGGACCTGGGGGTTCCAGAGGCAATCTGGGAGTTGGAAGTGGAAAACTTCGGCCCCTTAATCGTCACCATGGATTCAACAGGCAGAGACCTCTACCAGGAGGCACGCCAGGGAGGGGAGTGAAGCTGTGGATTTAGCCGGATTTATAGACACCCACATCCACACCTCCCCTGATACCCGGCCCCGGATCACCAGCGACGTGGAGGCAGGCATCCAGGCCAGGAAGGCAGGGATGGAGGCCATCGTCATCAAATCACACCTGGAACCCACCTCCGCCCGGGCCCAGCTAGCCTCTGAACTTGCTGACTTTAAGGTTATAGGGGGAGTGACCCTTAACCTCAGTGTTGGGGGTCTTAACTCCCATGCAGTGGAGGCCTCAGCCCTCCACGGTGGCCGGATAGTCTGGCTCCCCACCATCCACCACCAAGAGGTTGAGTTGGAGGAAGAAAAACTGGAGGAAGTGCTGGTAGCGGTGCGGGACTACGACCTGGCCCTGGGAACAGGCCACCTCTCGCCTGTGGAGATACTCCAGGTTCTGGACCATGCCAAGAGCCTGGGGGTGAAGCGATTGCTGGTTAACCATCCCCTTACCCAGGTGGTGAATGCATCCCTGGAGGAGCAGAAGGAGATGTCCAGGAGGGCCTACCTGGAGCACTGCTACGTGGCCACCAGGCCCCTCCATGATGGTCTGGGCCTGGAGAAAATAGCCCAATCCATCCAGGAGGTTGGGCCGGATCGGTGTATCATGGCCACTGACCTGGGCCAGATCCACAACCCCACCCCAGTTTCGGGCCTCCGGATCTTTGCCGAGGAGATGATAGGCCAGGGAATTTCCAGGGAAGAGGTGGAAAGGATGTGCCGTGATAATCCAGCCAAACTCATCTTTCCAGGCCCCTAAAAACAGGAATCAAGTTGAGGATTAGAATAAATTCTCGATGTCCTGGAATTGGTCAGTTATCCAGTGGAAAATGTTCCTTTCACTTATCTTTTTTTTCAAGCCCTGCATGCGCTGTCTCTTCTCATTCTCATCCATGGTAAGGGCTGTGTAGAAGGCCTCTGCAGTTTCAGATACATCGAAGGGGTTCACATTCAGGGAATAATCCTTTAACTCCTCGTAGCACCCGGCCTTATCAGACAGGATGAGCACCCCATTTTCTTCGTTGATCACCGAGGCCTCCTTGGGTACGATGTTCATACCATCAGCAATGGGGTTGACAATCAGGCAATCGTAGTTCTTAAAGGCCGCCAGGACCAGGGAGTAATCAGCCCTGAATATGTGCTCAATGGGTTTCCATCCGTCTTTAAGGTGTTTGGAGTTAATTTCCCCTATAATTCGCTGGATCTCCGTGTGATAATCCCGGTACTCCTTTATCTGCTGCCGGGTGGGTTTGCCGGTGGTTAGGAATTTGACTTTACCCCTGAATTCCGGGTGCTCCTCCAGGAAGAGATCGTAGGCCCGGAAGCCCCTCACAATATTTTTACTCAGATCCGCCCGGTCGGTGCGGTAAATAAGGATGTTATCCCCCTTCAACTCTTTTATCAATTTCTCCTTTTCCCTAACCTCTTCTGAGGCAGCAGAGGATTTTATCCCTTCATCATCCACTGAGATGGGATAACTTTTCACGTGCACCACCCTACCCTCAAATTGGACCTGCTGCCTCTGGTAGTCAACTGCATCAGCGTACCTTTCGCAGGTACTAAGGAAGTTGTACACGTATTTTGGTATGTGAAATCCGAGGAGGTCATTGGAGAGAAGCCCCCTGATTATGGATTCCTCCATGTAGGAGGGGAGTATACTGAAATAGTCTGCCTGGGGCCAGGGGATGTGGATAAACTGGCTTAGGAAGATATCATCCAGTTCTTCACGGATCAAGGTGGGGCACAGGTAGAGATGATAATCCTGGAGCATCACCACTGGCTCATCCTCGGATCTCTCCACTTCCTCCACTATCCTCCGTGAAAAAAGACGATTCACATGGAGATAACCCTTCTCCCAGGCCTCGTGGATATTCTGATCGATCTCAGGGGTGTAGGGCGGATTCCACATGTAATGCTGCACAAACCAGAGGAGGGGGTTGCTGATTACACTGTAGTAGTAATCGTACCTCTCCCGATCCACCACCACATAGGGGATCATGAATTTAGGATCATCCAGGGTTATGGGGACCCGATTTTCCGGGTACTGTGCTGCTACCTCGGCATCCACCAGGGACATGGCACTGGCCACCCAGGTACCTTTAACCGCCTCCATCAAGGGCATTAACGTTGAAACCAGTCCTCCAGCACCCCTTCTAAGTTCTACGTTGCCCTTTTTGTCCTTCTTAAATTCCACTGGTCCCCGGTTGGAGGCTATTATCAGGTGCTTGTCTTTCAGGAATTTCTGAACCTTAACCCGGGGGTCATCTTCTTTAATAACCATCTCCCAACCCCTCTTTTTTTTATGATTCCTATTATCTGGAAAACTTCTTGATGAGCTTCTTAATTTCACCCTGCAGCTCCATTAACTTCTCCGGTGACTTGGCCTCCAGATAGACACGTACCAGGGGCTCGAATCGGGAGGGCCTTACCACTACTACAGTATCCTCCCTATCTGCCCGGAACCCGTCTCCCATATTCAACTCCACCCTATCCTTGTAATATCTGCATAAACTCTCTATAACCCTGGCTTTCTGGGCGTGTTCACAGGCTATGGAAAATATGTGCCTCTCGTATTCGGGTATCTCCTTCACCAGCTTGGATAAGGGTTTGCCACTTTTACAGATAATTTCCAACATTTTCAGCGCCGCGTAAATGGCATCGAAGGATAAATTGAAGTGGGGGAAAACGTACAAACCTGGCTCATCTCCACCAAAAACAGCTCCCTCCTCCAGGACTCCATTTAAAACTAAATCCACCGGGGTCTTGATGAGGGTTCCCCCATTATCTTTAACTATCTCATCAAGGGACATGGAGGCCACCACTGATGTAACGATTTTTCCTCCAGGGTTTTCTTTCAGGGCGTTCTTGGCAAATATTGCCAGGGCAGTTTGGTCCCTTAAGATGTTTCCCTCTTCATCAATGAAAACCACCCGGTCCCGGTCATTGTCCAGGGCAACACCCAGATCTGAGCCACTGGCCATTACCAGCTTAGATATCATGTGAAGGCTTTCTGGACTTGGCTCCGGGAATTTGAACTTTTTTTCGGTGGGCTGGCACCCGGTCATGATGGTTTCACAATCCAGGGCTTCCAGTATAAGGGGGGTGATGGGGGCCATTATACCATGGGCACATTCCACCACCACCTGGGGGGCGTGGGATCTGATCACGTCCTGGTCAATGTTAGCCAGCAGATCCCGGTTGTAGATGGCTTTGTAGTCATGAACAAAGGATAAATTACCTATCTCGTTCCAGTGAACCCGTTCCACGTGCCTCTGTTCTAGGGGAATGTCGTGGGCGCTGAATATCTTTATGGTTATATCTTCGGGCCTCAAGTGGGACATGGTGATGGTTATGGTGGCCTGAGCCCCGTATAGATTCTGGCCATAGATTATGGTTGGTATGGGCGCCACTCCAAAGTCAATAACATCTGCCCCAGCTGCAAGTATTCCCGATGAAAGGGAGCGTTTTATCATCTGGGAGGGTGCCCCCATATCCCGGCCCACCACTATTCTACTGCCCGGTCCTAGAAAATTTCCAATGTAGGTTCCCAGGTTGGAAGCAAATTCATTAACGATCTCTGAATTCACAATTCCTCTTATCTCTTTCACGTACAGCGACATAGATCATTACCTATCCAAAAAAAAATTAGGGCAACCAGAAGAACATGGGGGATGACCTATTCCACAATTCAACCCCCCCTCCTTGTTACACCATCGATTACTATATATGTAGCTTGACTTATTTAAAACTGTCCAGTAAATGGTGTGTATAAAAAAATAGGCCTCTAAATTCCATATACCGGATAAATTACCTCATTCTGCGGAGATAAGATAGTCAGAATCGATTATTGACCCTGGAAAGATTTTGACATCCTGGGTTATTCTCCGGAAGGATCTTATCATGGAGTTCATTCCAATCTCCACTCTGCAACCGATGACCACGCCATTCTCGACCAGGGAGCCCTTATCAATAAAACACTGCCTGTCCACAATGGAATTTTCCAGAAAAACGTTGTCATTCACTACGGTGTTGGAGAATATGACTGATCCATGTATGCTCACATTTTTCCCTAGGGTAACGTTCTCCCCCAGGACAGTGGCAGCCGAGATCTTGGTACCGGAGCCAATCTTCACCCCGTCGCCTATGACCACCGGACCTTCCATGTGAACCCTCTCTCCCATCTCCACATCCTCACCCAGCCATATATCCCCTATCCTCCCTATCCTCTTTTTAATTCTTTCACCCTGGATACCCCAGGATCCGGAGTTCAACAAATCACTGGTGGCCTTTAAATAAGTCTCCGGACGTCCTACATCGTTCCAGTATCCCTGGCTGGGATAGCCATAGATGGCCTTACCATCCCTGATGAGTTGGGGGAAGATATGCTGGGAGAAGTCCATGACTCCCCTCTGATCCTCCATGTAATCAAATATCTCTGGTTCCATTATGTAGGTACCGGTGTTGGCCAGGTTGCTGAAGGCTTCTCCTGGCTGGGGCTTCTCCAGGTAATCCACTATTTTCCCATCATCATCAAGGTCTGCAACCCCGTAATGGGAGGGATCATCAACCCTAGTCAAGACCAGGGTGGCCAGGGCCTTCTTTTCCTGATGATAGAGTATTGCCCGGTTAAGGTCCACTTCGGTTATTACATCACCACTTAAAACCACGAAGGTGGTGTCCAGGTACTTCCGGGCCTTCCTCACACCACCAGCTGTTCCTAGTGGCCATTTTTCAATGGTGTATTTCAGATCCAAACCAGGAGGATTCTTTTTATAGTACTCCTTCACATGGTCCCACATGTAGCCTAGGGTAACCATGACTTGGCTAAATCCTTCACTCTTTAGTTTGTCAAGGGAGTAACTCAAAATAGGCTTATTAATAAGGGGAATCATTGGTTTGGGCCTTACAAAGGTGAGGGGTTGTAGTCGTGTCCCCTGGCCCCCGGCCATAATAACCGCTTTTATCATAGGAGATAATGTATGGGTCCTGATTCATAAATAATTATTCATAAAAAATTATTAACCAATTATTTGCCCCTTAAAGGGGTAGTGCTTGGGTTAAAAAGATATCAGGGGTGGTTAATCCATTTAAAAAATTTTAAAACATCATCCACACTGTGAACATGAAAGTCTGCACTGTCCTTCACTTCCGGTGGGATTTCATCGGAAACTACAAGAACCCCCACCCCCTCTACCTTCCCACTGTTTCTTAGTTCCCTTAATTTTGTGAATGCATCTGCATCGGTGATGTCATCACCTAGGTAGATTACCTTCTGCAGCTTGTTCTCATCCACCAGCCTCTCCATGATCTGGCCCTTATCAAAGCCTACTGGGGGTCTTATTTCGATGATCTTCCTGCCCTCAGTCACCTTAAGACTCTTAACACCATCCAGATCTTCCACTATTTCCAAGATCCTTTCATGAGCCTCCTCTGGGTCGGGGGCGAGACGGTAATGGATGGAGTAGCAAACCCCCTTATCCTCCCATAACACGCCCTCCTTGGGGCAGGAGGGATGTTCTCTGATGCTTCGGGCCGCTTCTTTTACCTGGGAAAGGTAGGGCTTCACCTCCTGATCCACGTGGCTGGCCCCGTTTTTCAGATACTCCAGGCCATGATTTCCGATGTAGAGAATCCCCTCCACACCCACCATATTCCTGGCATTCACAGCAGACCTGCCACTGAGGACAGCTACCAGACCATATTTATCCTTAACCCGCTCCAGTTGGTGCTTCATATCCGGGCTGACCACCGCTCCATCAGGGGTGGGGGCTATCTCACTGAGTGTGCCATCAACATCCGTAACAATACCAGTCCGGGTATCATCTTTAAACTTTTCAAGCTCATCCAGGTGTTGGAATAGGTATCTGGACATGGAATTCCTCACTGCCTCAGAGCCTTAATCACTTGGTAGGGGTCGTTGGCTATGACGCTGCTGCCGTAAAGCTCCATAGCCCCTATATCGTTTGTGTTCTTCAACATACTCCCCCGATCAACCATCCTCACTAGGTGGGGTGCATCCTTCTCCTGGTCAAGACCCGGCCCCATGATGGATAGATTGAAACTGGTCACACCCAGCACATCTAAAAATATTCTAAGAACAGAGTATATGGTTTTCTTAACCCTATCAGATTGGTAGGGCGATTTTTGGCTCAGGATGATGAGCTCTTTTTCTTTAACCGGAGTCAGACTGGCCATAACCCCCAAGTCCACATCTCCTGTGGCCAGGCCCACTGCCTGGTGGCACCTGTAAAGATCCTGGAAGTAATCCCTATCCTTCTCCTGCCTGTACCGTGTTACACCATCCAACAATGCCCTGAACTTAGCATAAGGCCTTTTACTCATGAGTATCTGGGCGTGGCCATGTATCTGTGATGCCCCAGCCCGGGGGAGGCAGTTCCATAAAAAGGTGGGATATCCATAATCCGGGTCCTGTTCCTGGACCCTTAAAAACCAGGACCACCCTGTTTCCAGGTAATCAGCCACCTCCTTGTAGTTGAACCTGAGGGGGTGGTGGCGGTTGAAAAATATGATACTACTCCAGGCATCATATTTGGCAATGTTGGCTCCAGTTATACAGTGTCTGCCCTTTATCCTGCCGAAAACATCTTCAGGTGTGTATTTTTCGGGCTGGCAAAAGTCACAGCCAGGGGTGCTGCTTTTTACTTGTTCATCAATGACTCGGAGCTCATTCTCCCATTCATCCCTGCTTATACCTGGCCTTTCTGCCCGGAGAGAATTGAACAGGGATCCTTCCCCGGTCCAGTGATTGTAGATGCTGATTATGCCCTGCCTTTCCAGGCGCCCCAATACCTGGTCCTGGGATTCAATGACTCGGCCATCTTTTTTAATTCCAAAGTATTCTCTCGCCTTTTCCTTGAAGCTTTCCGGAAACAACATATTACCCTGGCTGGATTCAACCAGAAAAATGTCACTGAAAATCTGGAATGACTCAGGGTCAGCTTTTCCTAGGTCCTCCAGGATTTTTTCCAATTCCCCTATACCCGGCAATTCTACACCTCCACTTAATACTAATATGGGATAGGGTGATTATTGAATATTCTCATGGGGAACTTCACCATGTACCATCCCTTACCAGACCCTGGTGGCAGTTTATGGTGGCGGGGGAGGAACAGGGCAGCGAACCCCCGGATCTTGGCACGTCCTGTGGGGGGCTGTCATGGTCAATGTCCCTTTTTGAACACCTTCTCCACTGCTGCGGCCCCGAAGTAGGGTAAAGATATCAGGCCCAGGATGGTGGTCATCCAGAAGGATATTAATCTCTCTATGATGGTGGCTGCTGCACTTGTGGATGGGGGTATGCCTGCTGCTGAGAAGAGTATAATCATCAGTCCATCCACCGCCCCCAGACCACCCGGGAGGAGGGGTATGAATCCGATTAGGGTGGATATGATGAAGACCTCAGCTATGACCAGGAGTGACACATCCACATGGAAGGCTGCGAATATGATGTACACCCGGAGGATCTCCAGAAACCAGATGAAAAAGGATAGGGCCAGGCCATAGACCAGGACGTTTTTATCCTTCCCCATGGTACGCATACTGTTCTGGAAGTCATAAATTGCCTTCAGGGCCTTCTCCTCCAGTTGACTGTGTTCCTTCCTGGAAAACCGTTTTATGACCCTTGCTATCCACAAGGATACTTTACGTCCGAATTCCAGGTTGAAGGCCATGTACAGTAGTACCAGGAACCCGGACACCAGTACCACCACTGCGATGGTGATGGAGTACAATCCATAGCCTGGTAAATTCAGATGTGAAGCCGCGGCTATGATGGTGATCACCGATAACACAATGAAGGGGATGGTATCCAGGGCCCGGTCAGCGATGACCGTGGCAAAGGCCTTCTCAAAGGAAGATGCAGTGTACTTACTCAGTATGTAACCCCGAACTGGTTCTCCTCCCCCCCGGGCACTGGGGGTGATGTTGTTAACGGCCAGGCCCACCAGGAGCATGGGGAGAAGGTCCCGATTTTCAATGGACAACCCCACTGACTGGATGTTAATGGACCATCTTAAAGTCCACAGGCCGTAGGTTACAAACTGGAGGATCACAGCCAGGGCTAGGTACCAGGGGTCAGCCAGTTTAATGGCGTCCTCTATCTTAGCCGGTCCAATGAAGAGGACCATGACGGCCAGGACTCCGAGTCCCACCAGGATCAGGACTAGGGCTTTGTACTTCACTATACAAACCTCCTGATTATCACATCAACACCAATGGTAAATTCTGTTACCATTTCCAGTAATTAAGGCCTATTTAATAGAAAGGGATGGTTAAAGGTTGTTAATCAAAAAATATCTGAACCATGGTTTATGTTTAGTATAGGGGGATGGTTGATATAGTTTATTAATCTTTCACAATGGTGGAGGCGGTGTTTAAACCAGAGCCCATCCTCACCAGACTAGCTAGGGCTGCGGCTTCTAAAAGTTCTTCCTGACTGGCACCGGCCTGGGTGGCCAGCTTAGCATGCCGCTTCACACAGTCCTGACAACGAATGGCCACTGAAGAGGCCAATGCTATAAGTGTTTTCTCCCGGGTGGATAGGGCTCCCTCCTTGTGGATGGCTTGGGCCAGTTTTTTGAAGGCATTCTGAACTTCCGGATCCATTTTTTCTAGAATAGTATCTGCAGGGGTAGTTTTAACCATAGTAGCAACTTTATTGTTCTGGTAAATTAATTTATGGTTTTTAAAATGAAGAACCTATAGTTTCATTAACTGATATGGTGTACTAGGGGACAAGATTTTATCAGGCAGTCAGATCTGGTGTCAACCTTGGCGCCCTGGTGTTGCTCCCACTTTGACCGGTGGATAATGCCCCAGCCATCATGAACAGATTCCTATCCCCTTAAAATTAAGGCCAACACCTCATTTCAGGCCTCGCAGCAGTTCTATGTCCAGGTTTTTATCACTGGTTCAAGCCCAGATACCGGGCCAGGGTGTAAATGGTGGATCCCTGGATCAGGGCGGAGGTAATGGTGATGAAGAAAACTACGTTGAAGATCATATCAGCCCCTTGAATACCAGCCACTATGGGGAAGGTGGCCAGGATAATGGGGACAGCACCCTTTATACCCACCCAGGATATTAAAATTTTATCTTTAAACCCTGCCTGGAATGGGGCCAGGCATAAAAAGATGCTGAGGGGCCGGGCCACCAGTATTAGGAAAAATGATATGAGAAGTCCAATACCCATTACTGGAATGATTTCTGAGGGAAACACCAGAAGACCCAGGATCAGGAACATGAAAATTTGCCACAACCAGGCTATCGCATCAAAAAACTCTTTTTGAGTTTTTTTATGGAGAAAATCACTATTTCCAATGATCATGGCCCCAATGTAGACGCTTAGAAAGCCATTCCCACCCATGAAGTAGGTTACCGTAAACATCAGGCCAGATAGTGCAATCAAGAGGACAGGATAAAGCCCGGTGATCTGTAGTTTGATGCTGTTTAAGAGTTTTGCTGATCCTTTCCCCCAGACCACACCCAGCAATATTCCCAGTCCAATGGACTGAATTAGTGACAGGATCATGGACTGCAGGGATGTGCTTGGATTTAAGATAAGATGTATTAGGGTGATGGTGAGGAAGTAAGCCATAGGGTCGTTGCTTCCGCTTTCTAATTCAAGTAGGGGTTCAATGTTATTTTTAAGACCAGTTCTATGGGAACTGAAAATGGAGAACACAGCGGCTGCATCGGTGGAGGAAACAATGGATCCGATGAGTAAGGACAGTAACAGGGGCCAGTTGGTGACCCAGTTTATGAACAGCCCCACGGCAACTGCTGTAATGAAAACTCCCAGGGTGGATAGCACAATCCCCTGCCCCAAAACTGGTCTGACCTCCCCCCACTTGGTATCTAACCCCCCGGAAAAAAGGATGAACACTAGTGCTATTGTTCCCATGGCTTGTGTAATCACTGGGTTATCAAAATAAATACCGCCAAGTCCTTCAGAACCAGCAAGCATGCCTATTAAAAGGAAAAAGAGTAGGGATGGGATTCCCAGTCGGTAGGAAACTTTGCTGATTATGATGCTGATAAAAATCAACAAGGATGCAACCAGGAGGAACTGTTCAAAAACCATTACCTAAAATTTCTTCGCCACCCACTATTAATATATATTCTGTGATTAAATTTTTGGATATGCAATTCCGGATGCTTGGGAGGATACTGGAGACAATTTATGATAAACTACTCTACCTCGGCCTGATGGGTGTAGATCAACACATCATCTGGTTCCAGCAGAAAATTGTCATCCAGGTTTCGGAGGGTCTGCTTACCCCGGGCCACGGCGATGGGTGTCAAGCCCTGACTTTCCAGATGGAGCTCTTTTAACAGTTTATCCTCTTCAATAGTGTAGGATGAGACTTGCAGATCAGTTAAAGCATCGTTGATACTGCAGGTATTGATTTCCCAGTTGGTGAGGGTTCGGAACATTCCGTAGCCATCGGATCGGATTTCATGGATGAACTGGTTGATTTTATCAGGGGGTAACTGGTACTGCTTCATAACCCGGCTGAAGATCTCCACCGAAGTCTCGAATTCCTCGGGTATCACCTCATCCGCCCCTAAGGAGTACAGTTCATCGATTTCATAAATGTAACGGGTTCTGACGATTATGTAGACGTTAGGATTAATTTTTTTGGCAATATCCACTATTTTACGACTTCCCACCGGGTCAGAGATGGCCACCACCATGATCCGGGCTTCATGGATGTTCAGCTGCTCCAGAACTGTAGCCTGAGCAGCGTCTCCATAGTAGATTGGTTGGCCATGTTTTTTTTCATTTCTAACAATTTGGGGATTCAGTTCCAACACCACGTAGGGTATCTGGGCCTTGGAGGCAGCACGAGCCATGTTTTTCCCGTTAACTCCAAATCCAACGATGATGAGATGGTCCTCTGGGGGAGTATCCTGGGGGGTGGGTAGGGGGTATGCTCCGCGGCGTATCCTGTCAGATAATGGTAACATCTTCTCCAGGCTCCCTGATATCTGATGGGCCCTGTCTTTAAAGAAGGGGGTCAGGGACATGGTCAGGATGGAGACTGAGAGGATCATCTGAAAGAAGGGCTCAGTGATGATGCCGAAGAGCTGCCCCTCTGCAGCCAGGATAAAGGAGAACTCCCCAATCTGACTTAACATTAATCCTACCAGCACCATAACCCTGAAGGACAGTCCCAATAATGCCGTGGCAATACCTGCAATTATGGATTTGAGGAGTATAACTGCCAGGGTTAAGAGGAGTATCAGGAATAGATTTTCCAGGAGGAAGCCCACGTTTAAGAGCATACCAATTGAGATGAAAAATATGCTCATAAATATATCCTGAAAGGGCAGCACATTACCCAGGGCCTGGTAACTGTACTCAGTGTTGGATATTATAAGGCCAGCCAAAAATGCACCTAATGCCGGGGATAATCCCAGGGCGGTGGTGATCCAGGTAATTCCAAAGCAGATCACGATGATGGTTAAAAGGAACAGGTCTCTCCTCTTGAAATGGGCTATGTAATGTAACAGCCAGGGCACCAGCCAGCGGCTGCTGATGATTGTGAAGGCCACCAGTCCCACACCCAGGCCTATAAGCAGCGGCCAATCACCCAGGCCATTGGATGGGGAGCCAGCCAAGAGGGGGGTTAAGAGGATTACAACCACCACAGCCAGGTCCTGGAAGATAAGAATCCCCAGGGCGGTTCGTCCATGGACACTGTCCAGCTGCTTTTTATCCTGAAGGATCCTTAGGACAATGGCGGTACTGCTGAAGGAAACCAATAGTCCCATGAAAATAGATTCTGATAGGGGGAAGCCCAATGCCAGGCTTATCATAGTCACCATCAGTGTTGTTAACCCCACCTGCAGGGAGCCCCCCACTAGGGCGTATCTTTTTATCTGGGAGAATTTATCCATTGAAAAATCCAATCCAATGGTGAAAAGTAGGAATATAACACCCAGTTCAGCTATAAGTTCTACTTGGCTGACGGAACTGATAAGTCCCAGTCCATGGGGGCCGGCCAGCACTCCACTTACAAAGAAGGCCAGGATGGATGGTATTTTTATCCGGCTAAAAAGTAGAAGCACCGCAACTGACAGCCCCAATATGATGACCACGTCTTTTAATAATAGTAACTCCATGTGTTAAACTTCCCGTGAATGTATATAAAATGAGGATTGGTTCCACCGTCTGTGAACAAGGATCTTAGTCCCCTGATGGGATAGCATTTTGTGTAATAACAAATCCTTTTTGGAATTGATAGTTAATTTAAAAAATATCCATCATCGCCTTATGGCTTGGAACAGGGCAAATATAACCAGTAAATATGCCACAGTCCTGATCAGTATAAGCACCCATAAATTACTGGGGTATCCGCTAATCAGTGCCAGGTGAGACACTCCGAAAAGTCCGAAGGCCATACCAATATAGAATAGGAGGGGTTCCTCATATTTACGAAAACCCCAGTATCCCATGATCAAAATTATTATACAAAATATGAAGTTCAAGGATGTCAGGGGATCAGTAGTGCCTGGCATATTTTTTTCACCTCACTAGTATTTTATCACCTTTCAATTTATTATCCCTTTGGTGGCATTTTTTTTAGCCAGTCCAATATTTTTCTAGAAATGCACCTAAATGTCCTGGTCCATGTACCCTGTGCACTGGAAATATGAGGTTTTTGATGATCTTTACCTGGGGGTGGTGCTGTGCCCCCTACCATTTTTTTAGATAATCTACTTTTCATTCCACCTTTCTTTCTCCTGGCGGAATTTTTTGAGTAACGCCACTGCCTCATCCTCCTCCACATCACTCCAGTAATGGTAGGCATCTGCCACGGCAAAACTCCACCCACTACGAACATTAGGGCAGAAAACAGTATCAAAATGGGATTTTAACATCTCCAATGCATCTAGGTGGGCGGTGGGGGTGGCTACAATCCTTTCTTTAACTTTTTGGTTTTCAAGTGCCTGGAGGGCGGCTAGTAAAGTGTAACCCGATGCTAGGCCATCATCGGTAAGTATCACCCTCCTGTCACGGATATCCAGCTTGTTATTTTCCCTGAATTTCTGCACCCTTCTTTTCACCTTATCCCTGGTCAGGTTCAGGCCCTGCTTGGTGGTGGCCTCATCCAGTCCCAGCCGCTCAATAAGATCATGGTTGAGGACCACGGTACCATCAAAGGCCACAGCCCCATACCCTGCCTCAGGGTTCCAGGGAAGGGTGACCTTACTGGACACCGCCACATCCAAGTTCAGGTGAAGTATCCGGGCCAGAACCACACCAACTGGCACGCCACCTGAGGGTATGGCCAGTACCAGGGTATCCGTGTTGCGAAACTCCCTTAACATCTTTGATAATACTTTTCCAGCCTCTTCCCGGTCCTGGAAAACCCTTACGCGATCCCTGAACTCAGGCAGTTCCACCAGGCCAGGAATAGATGTACTCATAGTTATCGCCTCCCTAAATCCAGTGGCAGATCCTGGAGTGAAGCAGCCAGACCAGCGGCGTTGTTGTAGAAAACCGATAACAAAACACCCACCACCCTCCCCTTCTGGATCACCGGTGATCCACTGTCACCTGGGAGGGGAAGATTGGTGTGGGCAAAGGCCAGGTAATGGTAGGTCCTTCCCAGGGTCATGATCTGGCAGTGATTCTCCACCTCACCATGCAGAGTGTAGGCCGGCCCCAACTCCGGCTCCCCCAGGAAGGAGAAGTCCATCTGGGAGGAGGGGGCCTGGACTTCGATGACTGCCAGGTCATAGTCCATCCAGATCTCCAGCACCCACCCCTTATATCCATTTAGGGTTACCCCATCCCCTACAACACAACCTCCCACCCTTAAAAGGTGCTGGGTAGTTAATACACAGTTTCTATCCTTATACCTGACTACGGCTCCGGTAACTCCTGGTTTTTGGTGGCAGTACAGGTCCTGGCCAGCGGTGATCATGGTCCTCACCATAAAAAAAATCAATTCACGATGGATCTATAGTTCCATTCTATACCTTGTACTATGTTTCTGGTGTCATATGCAAACTCCTCTAAAAAAAAATTCTGCACCGATTGTGCTGGGAAAAAAATTAACTTCGTAATATTAACCTATAACGAAGTAAATTATTACTACTACTTCGCTGATGATCTACTATCTTGGCTATTTTTATTACTATCTGTAATCTAAAATTATATTTGTCTTCTTGTGTTAAGTTAATCTATAAAGACAGGGGAGTGTTGGATGAGGGAGAAGTCCTTGGGGCTGATTATACTATTGGTAATGGTGGTTTTGGCATCTGGTTGCACCATTCAAAATCCGGATGAAGAAAAAACCAATTACTATAATTCCAGTTCAGTATTCTTTAACTATCCAGATACATGGGAGATTGCCAGAAGTATCGAAGTTGCTGGTGTAGAAGGGGTAATAGTTACTGATCCAACAGCAGGTAAGTACATTAACGAGTCCAGTACACTGGAAGAGTTAGAATCTTTAAATATTACCGAGGGCACGGCATTTATCTATATTACGATCCCAAAAACTTCAGAGCTTAATCTTAATTCCACGGTGACTGATGTGCAGCAAAGACTGGCCCAGAAGGGAGCTAAAGTCACAAGGAAAAGAACCACCAACGTCTCCGGGGTGGTGGCCAATGAAACCTCTTTAACCAGAACTAGTGAAGGAATCATCTCAGAAGCTAGGATCATTGCTTTTGAGAGGAATGATAACATCTACACCCTGATACTAATAACTGCTGGTAATAGCTATGAAAGTCAGAAGAAGAACTTTGATCTGATATTTAGTAGCCTGCAATTTACCTGAAAACCACTGATAACTTTTCTTGTGACTTATTTATGCAAATAAAATTTGGCACTGGATTTTATTTATAAAACTTTTAAAAAAAATGAAATTAATTGTTGATGACTCAAATCACTGCTACCAGTGGTAGAGCCACATGCAGCACTATATCCGCCGAGAAATGTGATATCATGGCGGATTCTAAACCTTTTTTCCAGTATAGCCATCCGAATATAATTCCACCCACTGCATTTAAGATTATCACTTTCATAACCAGTAGAGGTGTAAGGGTAGCTAGGGCCATGACCATTGGCAGGTGGCCCATACCAAAAATAAGTGCGGCTAAGATAATAGCTAACCACATACCGGTGTGGGTAGGATATCCTTCCTCTGTTTTTCTGATCTTAAAGATTATCCAGGTAATTAGGGTCATCAGGAATAATCTGAGGAGGATCTCTTCATTTATTCCACCATAAAATGATGAAAGGAGTCCTTGCCAGGCGGGGGGAGTTATCTGGGCCATAACAATACTACTGGTCAGTCCGGTGGAGGAAAACAAATAGTCAATTCCTATTATCATGATACTGGCCAGGATACCGAGCCCAATTGAAATTCCCAGTACGGATTTTAAATAGTTTTTAACTTCCCTGCCCTCCAGCCATCCTTCCAGTATGGGTAGTTCCAGTCCAACCTTTTTAGAGAGTAACAGGCCAATAAATATGGTAACTGAGAACAGGACTATACTCTGGATAATCTGAGCAGCCAGTATGAAGTACAAGGGTACCGTGGAATTTTCCAGTAATCCTCCTTGAAGGGTGAGAGTATACGGCAGTACCGCCAGGGTTCCAAAGATACATGCACCCAGTAAAATTAAATACAATTTCCAGTTAACAGTATCTTTTGATATGAAACTTTTTTTCTTGGTTTTGCTCTTACTTTGCATATTAATCTCCCCCATAAAATTATTCTAATGAATGCAGCATCAGGTCCATGGTATAATCAATTAGCTCCTTATGGGTCAGATTGTTATTTTTCATGTGCAACTCCATTGTAGGGGGAAGATTTAACACATTTTGTATAGACAAAGCTAGAACAAGATTTGTTTTCACAGGGTCTATATCGGATCTAATGGACCTATCTTCTATCCCCTCTTGAAGTGCTTTTCCAAACAATGAAAAGCCTTCCATCCTCATTCTCTTTACTTCTTTCATTTTCGGCAGATCATGATTAAATGCAACGGGGTATGAAAGCCAGTTAACATCATAATAGCCAGGATATTCTTTATAGAATTTATAAAATGCAATCATGAGCATTTTAACCTTTTCTAGTCCTGTTTCGCCTCTATTATAATATTCTTTGAACATTTTGTTTAGAATCTGCGTACCTCTAATAGATATGGATAGATATATCTCTTTTTTATTTTTAAAATAGAGATACAATGTACTTCTGGCTAATTCACTACCTTTAGCTATGTCAGCCATGGTAATGTTTTCATAACCATTTTCAAAGATTAATTTCTCGGCTGTGTCGATGATATCTTTTCGCCGCATTTCTTTTTCTCTTTCTTTCCTGTCTGATATGGGCATTCCAATCCCTTCATAACGACATTTCTAAATTAATTGTCATTAAATAACATAATTTACCTTAATGTCATATAATGACACTATATGGTAAAATGTCCGAAGATGTATTTAAAGCTTCCCCATTTCTGGAGGTGTTGACTTAATAACTATTTCAGTTAAAAACTAATGAAAATTAGGTATTAACTAGTTTTATAACTAAACAAGAATCAATAATTAATCGTTGGGTTAGGAATCTAATTTTATGAATCCGCTCATCATTTAAAGGGCAGTCATTTATTCTCAGAGTAGATCATTACTATTTTCTCTCCATCTTTTTCGATACATGTATCTCCCATGCATCCATCAGCTTCTTTTACACTTGTTAAATGTTCCTTAAGGGATCTTCCATACTCATTAGGTGGAGCATAGGATTCATAGGTCCCATTATATTTTCCCGTTACCCGTAGTAGTATGGCATTACAGGTAGGGCAATCTTTTTCAGATTTCATCAACTTCCAGTAAGTTTCCTCATCATACACCAGTATCTCATCATTTAAAAGTTTCAGAACCCATTTTAAGGCATGGAGTTCTCCCATATTGTATCCAGTTTTTTTTAAGGGCTCCACGAAGTCAACCCTATTCTGTATAGCCTCTTTGACGTATAGCTCTTTATCCATCTTTTTCACCTCGCCTTTGCAGATCACAATTTCGAATAATTATTGAGCCAGGAGAAGCAGAATTCGCAATATTTACCTGGAAAGATGGGAACAATAGGATGTAAAATAGTTCATAGCCTGAATAAATGGAAAAATGCCTTATGTTAATATCCAATAACTGGTCCAGAATCAACTGGCAGATTAACCCCCAACCTCTTGTGGGAATTACCAATGAGAACAAAGCTTCCCCCCCATTTTCCTGTTGTTAACAATACTCAGTATCCAGGACAATATTTAGTATGATTTTGATGATTAATATATTTTTACATTGCACACGGTGTGAACTATCTACACCAACACTGCATACCTGGATTTTAGTGCATCTACAAGGTTAAAAGAACAATTACTAATCTTTTTACAGAAATATTCTGCTTTTTTTGGGGAATTGATCAGTAACATATCACTAACTATATATGTAATGATTAATCATATTATATGATAAGAAATAATAAAGTATTACCATAAACCCGTGTACTTAATATGTAATTTTTTTTATAAGCCATGGGTCCATGGTTCAGGTTACCAATAGTAGGGCATCGATCATCATCCTCACAACGTATACTGATGCCCTATTATTTTTATGTCATTAATACTTTTTAGCCTACTTTTGATTATCAATTTTTGCAGCACCTCTTAAAATGGCATTGAATTCTTATCAGGAGGTGAAAAACACCCATGGAAGAGTAACTGATGATAAATTTGTATCCATTGGTAAGGGAATTTTTTTTAAAGGTTGGCTCCGCCTTTAAATGACAACGGGGAAGGTGGATTCCGTAACTTATAGAAACTCATAGAATCATTTAGTATCATGAAACAGTTTCTAATCACCCCTGCAGCAGGTAAAAGACTCATTGCAAAAGCCCTGATGGAACATCCTGAAATTAAAAAAACACTTCGATCCGGCACCCTGGCAATCATCGCTGGCACCACCAATGGTTACGTGGCCGAAGAAATATTGAAAAGTATGGGTCAGGAAAATGATTTCTCCAGAAAAAGATTCTTCAGGGGAATTGTGCTGCCACCAGGGGCTCCTGTGAATCCGGATGGACGCTACGCTGATGACGCTGGCTTCCCAGGAGATGTGATAATCACAGATGGGGTCTGGGAAAAGGGAATGAGGATATTCGATGTGGTTGACTCCTTAAAAGAGGGAGACATCATCTTGAAGGGGGCTAACGCCCTTAACCTGGATCTTAAACAGGCCGCCATCTTCATCGGCCACCCCCAGGCAGGTACCATAGGCGCCGCCCTACCAGGGGTGGTGGGTAGAAGGGTGAGGCTTATCTTACCGGTGGGTTTGGAAAAAAGGGTGAGCAGTGACCTGAACGAACTGGCAGTGGAATTGAACCAGCCAGGCCTCAAGGGACCCCGCCTGTTACCAGTGCCAGGAGAGGTTTTCACCGAAATAGAGGCTATAAAATTCCTCACAGGGGCCAAGGCAAAGTTGGTGGCGGCTGGTGGGGTGGCTGGTGCTGAAGGATCCGTGTGGGTGGCCATTCCCAATAATGAAAAGATAGAAAAGGTTCTAAATGAAGTCTCCACCGAGTCCCCATTTTCTTTGTGAAGGATTAGATGAAGTCACCGGGGTGGTGGTCTAACCTGCAGGGATTGAGGTGGGTAGTTGCAAAGATCAGGCGACACTTTGCTTTTCACCCATCACTGATTCTGGTGGATGTGGTGTGCTCTTAAAGGTCCTCTTTATCGGTATTGATAGGAATAGGGGATGGTAAATGGTCTGACCCTTCCTGGCTTAGCTTGGGGTAAGCTCCACTACTTTTCCTCAAAGGATAAATATTAAAAGTAAATCCATTATAACTCCTACATGGATTCCATCTTGTTAGAGACCAATCTTTAACAGGGGACCATTAAACTAAGTTCAGATTATGTATGGTGAATATATGAGTGACGCTGATTCCAAGGTTAACAAAGAACTTCAAAAGCGTATGAAAGAGTTCAAAGCTGCCCTAAAAAACGAGGCCCAAAAACAGGAATTCCTTGATAACTTACCCCTCCTGATCCGAATAGAGGTATTTTTACCATCTACTAATCCAGAGGAGTATGTGAATGGATTATACCTGTACATGGGTGATGCTGAGGGAATAGTCAACGCGGAGTACTACTTTCAGGATAAAGATGAAGTTAAAATATGTTCTCTGTCTGGTAACGAGCTGGAAGTGGTTAAGGAACTTTTTAAAGATGAATTTGATGCGGAAATGGAATGAAAATAGGTTATTTGGTTATGTTACGATTTAAAAGCTTCTAATCCATTTATGGTTAATATAAGATTTGATGATCTTTTCAGGGCAAAATAGGGATGGGGGCTTTGAAATTTATTTGTTCTTTTATGAAAATTATTATAATCCAGGAAAATCATAAGATATGTAGAGATTAAAAAAATTGTCAGGAAGTTGAAAAATTTAATTAGCCATAAATAAGCAGATCCCACCCCACCCTTTTGGGTTTGAGTTATTTTAAGATAGATAGGGGTGGGAGTTATCCCAATTTTTTTTCAAAACCCCTGATTTTTATAACAATTGCAACGATTGGAGTGATAAAAATGCGTAGTTTTGAGAGGTTAACCTCTCTTAAAGATTACATACCATTAAAAAGGAGCGAATCCGGGGGTAAGAACATAGGCCTCCTGGTGGATGGTCCTAACATGCTCCGCAAGGAATTCAGTCTTAACCTGGATCTGGTGCGGGATATAATCGCTGAGTATGGGAACATGCGGGTGGGTAAAGTTCTTCTTAACCAGTACGCCTCTGATAAACTCATAGAAGCCATAGTTAACCAGGGATTCACCCCCATTGTGGTTGCTGGTGACACCGATGTCTACATGGCCGTGGAGGCTATGGAACTTATTTACAATCCTAACATCGACGTCATCGCCCTCATGACCCGTGACGCTGATTTTCTACCTATAATAAATAAGGCCAAGGAAAATGGTAAGGAAACCATAGTCATAGGTGCCGAGCCCGGGTTCAGCGCTGCCTTACAGAACTCGGCAGACAGTGCCATTGTGTTAACCCCGGAAGACAGCCGTAAAAACCACGGGAGAAAATAGACTGATTTTTGGTGGGAACCGTTTATGCTGGTCAACTCCTCACTGGATGAAATTAAAAGACGGGAAACAGCCCTGCACTACATCGCCGACTTGGTGAGGGAAAATGGCCGGGAAAAGCTCTACGACCTCACTGGCCTGGCCGGGGGCTTCCCCCTTAACCAGGATGACATCGACCTCCTGGAAACCTACGCCGGACCAGCCCTCTTCCAGGAGGATCTGGATTTCTGGGGCAGAAAACACCTGGGCGGTGAGAAGGTACTGGCTCTTAACCGCACCAGCAGCGGTATACTGGCTACGATACTGGCATTGGTGAAACCCGGCCAGGAAGTGGTTCATTATCTGCCTGAGAGGCCTTCCCACCCCTCCATACCCCGCAGCTGCCAGTTGATAGGTGCATCCTACCGGGAGCTGGCTGTGGGTGAGGAACTGGAATTAAGGGAAGGCACCTCGTTACTGGTCATCACTGGTTCCACCATGGACCACCAGGTGCTAAGTCAGGAGGACTTTAAAAAGGCCATGGGCATTGCCCACCAGCAGGAGGTACCGGTTTTGGTGGATGATGCCTCCGGGGCCCGGCTGCGCACCGTAATCTATGGACAACCCCGAGCCACTGACATGGGTGCGGATCTGGTAATCACCAGCACTGACAAGTTAATGGAAGGACCCCGGGGGGGTTTGATGTCGGGGAAAACTACTTTAATCGACTTTGTAAAGGACAAAGCCCACCAGTTTGGATTGGAAGCACAGCCACCCATCATGGCTGCTATGGTCCGGGCCCTGGAGAATTATAAACCCCACCATATTAAGATGGCCTGGGAAAGGAAGGACCACCTCTACACTCAGCTATCCCGGGACTGCTCTGGCCTAGAGAAAACGCCCACCGGGGTGATGCTCACCCCAGACGCTGTGATGGAACTTGTTAAGGCTAAAACCACACTAAGCCCCCAGGATGTGTCTATGTTACTGGCCATGCTCCTTTTAAGGGAGGAAAATATTCTAACCATCCCCGCCGTGGGGATGCCGGGAGCATCAGCCACTATACGCCTGGATCTGGCCTCCCATGATGCCAAGCGCCTGACTGATGGGGATATAACGCGTAGCTTACACCGGGCCCTGGAAACTCTTTCTGGTATGGTTGATGACTTGGATTCCTGCCGTAGACTGCTCTACCAGTAGTCCCATGTTATTGTACAGGTGAACACAGCTATGATAGAAATTGAAGGATCCTATGGGGAAGGGGGAGGAGCACTGCTCAGGGTGGCCACGGCCCTGGCTGCATTCACCGGCAGATCAATACACCTGGACCATATCCGGGCCAACCGCCCCCAAACAGGCCTCATGCCCCAGCACCTCCACGCAGTAAAAGCCATTGGCCAGCTCTCCCAGGCCCATATGAAGGGACTGGAAATTGGCTCCGAAGAAATCGAGTTCCATCCCGGAAAGATAGAAGGACAGGACATCACCGTGGATGTAAAAACTGCAGGGAGCATTAGCCTGGTACTGCAGGCAATCATGATCCCGGCTGTGAAGGCAGATTCACCCTTCAGAGTCACTGTCAGGGGTGGAACCGATGTACGCTGGTCCCCCCTGATGGATTACCTGAAAAATGTTACTTTACCACTCTTGGGCCTCATGGGATACCAGGCCCACTTGGAGATCGAAAGGAGAGGATACTACCCCCGGGGAGGGGGACAGGTAGAAATGATGATAACCCCCACCCCCCAACTAGAGCCCCTCACCCTCACCCAGCTCCGGGTGAAACGTATCAGGGGAGTTTCCCATGCCACCCGCCTGCCTGGCCACGTGGCCCGCAGACAGGCAGATGGAGCCCGGAAAATACTAGGTGATGAGGGCTACGATATAGATATAAGGGTGGAGGTCAACCAGGATGCCCTGGGCCCAGGCTCGGGAATAGTGTTATGGAGTGAAGGCCAGGGACGGGTGGGGGGAAGTGCCCTGGGGGAAAGGGGTAAAAGAGCAGAGAAGGTGGGGGAGGATGCAGCCCGGGAGTTGCTCTTCCACCTGGAGAGGGATGCCCCACTGGACAGCCATTTATCGGATCAGATCATTCCCTACCTGGCCCTGGCTGGTGATTCCAGGGTGAAGGTGGCCCAGATAACACCCCACACCTTAACTAACATTCACGTAGCAGAAGAGATTACCAGGGCCTGTTTCAGTGTACAAGAAAATAGGGATGGTTCAGCTCTGATAATGGTGGAATAACTCATTTTTTCACATTTATTACCTGCCAGCGGCTGGGATCCACAGTTCCCTGGCCTTTAGAAGTGTATGCACTTAGAATAATCTTATCTGACTTTTCAAAGCTTTCCAGAGGAATTTCTACTGTTAACTTGCTTCCATGTACCTCTGTTTTAAGATCTTGCAGTTTTTCACTTTGACTGTTAACCTTCAGGGACTTAGCCTGTCCCTGGTGGATTTGAATGTCCCAACGGCTTACAGAGCTACCCAGACCCACTATCCTGAAACAATAATACCCCGAGGCAGAGGGTGGTGCCGCAGTTTGGAGATACAGCCACAACTTGTTGTTTTGGACCTGGACGCCCACCTGTTTCAGGTCTAAGTTAGGAGGGGGGTTGTGATTATATTCCTGCCCAGCCGGGTCAGTGAAATAGAGAATCTGGGAAGTGTTCCCATCTAATTTCACGTTAAAAGTATCATAACTTGAAAACAATTCGTTTTTCCTGATGAAAGATAGTAAATAGGATGAAAGCCCTACCTGGGAGTGGTAACTCTTCAGGGCTGCTTCTTTGTTTCGCTCCATAATGGTGTTAATGGGGAAAACATTCCAGTTAGCATCTTCGAACTGTTCCGGGGGTAAAAGGCTGTATTCAGGGTTGTAAGTCCTTGGATAAGGCCATGAATAGGCAAAATGTACCAGATAATTACAGGTTTTGCCGGTGTAATTTAAATGGAGAGTAGTGTATTCTAGAAAGGCTTGTGCTGACTTATGATCCTCTTGCTGGTCGTTGCCATCAGGGTAGATAATAACCGAGGGTTGGAATTGGTTTATAATCTCCTCCAGGTCCTGTACTAGATGGACACCACATATGGTCTGGTTTTCTCTAAAGGCATAGGAACAATTCACCCTGGAACTCCCCTGGCCATTTAGGTAGGGGTTTTCCAGGTCCCAGTTATGATTGAAAAGGTAGTACAAGCTTCCATCAGGAAATCCTAAAAATGTCACATCTGATGGGTGAAGACCCAGAACACTGGTGGCGTTAAGGGTTTCGTTGTGCCGTAAATCTGCCGTGCCTTTGTATCCACCATCAGTTAACACCACCACCCTGACTGGGATTTGGTGGAGGGTACAGTAATTTATAAGCCCTCCCGTGGCTATGGTCTCATCATCGGGGTGGACTGCCACGATCATAACCCGGTCTGCAGCTGTTAACTGCGGACCAGGAAGATAGGCCGAGGAAGAAAATGGTAACTGGGAGTTGGAGTACCATATGACTCCTAACAGGATAATTAGGAGGGGTATCAATAACCTGTATCGAGTCATCTTTAACTCCTTACTTTAAAAAGGATGACAAATATTATCTACATGTCTTGTTGGGGCTGGGAACGTATTAGTGTGGTAGGTGAATGCATTCCCCGGATATCACCTTCTTCAGGGTGCCATCATCCAACTCCAGTATCAGAACACCATCTTTGGTAATTCCCACCGCTTCTCCATAGACTGTGCGACCCTTCTTATGGACTTCCACGTATCTACCTATGGTTTTAGATAGTCTACGCCACTGGGATAGGATTTCAGGGAACTGGCCATCTTTGAACTGTTCGTAGAGTTCTTCAAAGTTTTTAAGGAATCTCTGCACCACTTCCACCCCGTAGATCTCCTTTTGCAGTTCCTTCTGTAGAGTGGTGGCCCCGTATTTTAGTTCTGGGGGGAAATCATCCAGATCCACGTTGAGGTCGATACCTATACCCACCACCACATACTCTAGGTTCCCCTTACCAGCTTCGGCCTCGGTGAGTATGCCGCAGACTTTTTTATCACCAATGAGTATATCGTTGGGCCATTTAATCCCCACATCCAATCCACACTCTGTCTGCAGGGTTTCAGCCACGGCCACACCAGTTAACAGGGTTAAGAGGGGAGCCTTGGCTGGGGGGATCTCCGGGCGGAGGATTATGGTCATCCATACCCCACCCTCCGGGGAAAGCCACCTTTTCCCATGACGACCCCTACCCCGCCTTTGCACCTCGGCGATGACTATGGTTCCCTCGGAGGCACCCTCCTCGGCCAGGTCCTTCGCCACCTGGTTTGTGGAATCCACCTCGGAGAAGAGGCGAATATCATGGCCAATGTAACTGGTATCCAGGCCCCTCTGGATCTGGTAGGGTAACAGACGGTTGGGAATCTCCACCAGTTTATATCCTTCCTCCGAAGATTCTATCACGAAACCATCCCCTACCATGGCCTGGATCTCATCCCGTAGTTCATCCACGCTTATCCCGGCCTGGGTGGCTAGTTCTTCTTCTTCCTGGTATTCTCCCGAAACCTGGTTGAGGCTGTTGAGGATCTTCTTTTTAACCATATCAAATCACCACTCTTCACTTTTTCCTAGCCACGTCATGGGCCATGTAACTGTTCACCGCAGCTGAAACCGCAGCCACCTTCTTGGAGGGGAGGAAGGTTGATCTCAATCGCTCCACACGGGCCTGGTCCTCAGCTATCACCTTCTCCATGTTGGCCATGATCTCCTTTTTGTACTCATCCACGAAGTGGGTGTGCAGCTTGGCCTCCTGGAAGTGGGGGCTGAGCATCATGGACTGGTGGAAGGGTATGGTGGTCTTCACCCCCAGGATAACGTACTCTGATAAAGCCCGGCGCATCCGGTTTATGGCCTCTCGGCGGTTGTTACCCCAGGATATGAGTTTGGAGATCATGGAGTCGTAGTAGGGGGGTATGGTGTAGTTCATGTACACCCCACTGTCCACCCGCACGCCCAATCCACCTGGAGACCGGTAACCAGTTATCTTCCCAGGGTTAGGGGCGAAATCCATCAGGGGGTCCTCGGCGTTGATACGGCACTCGATGGCATGTCCCCGTATCATGATATCCTCCTGCTCCCAGTTAAGTTCCTGGCCTGCCGCCACTTTAAGTTGCTCCTGGACCAGATCCACACCTGTCACCATCTCGGTGATGGGATGCTCCACCTGGATCCGGGTGTTCATCTCCAGGAAGTAAAATTCACCATCAGAGTAGAGAAATTCCACTGTACCGGCGTTACTGTAACCAATGGATGCTGCTGCCCTCACCGCAGCGGAGCCCATCTGCTCCCGTAACTCGGGGGTCATGATGGGTGAGGGTGACTCCTCAATTAACTTCTGATGCCTTCTCTGGATGGAGCACTCCCGGTCAGCCACGTGTATGGTATGGCCCCCTTCATCGGCCAGGATCTGGAATTCGATGTGGCGGGGTTCCTCGATGTACTTCTCGATGAAGACTGTGGAGTCTCCGAAGGCTGATCCAGCCACGGATTGGGTGGATTCCAGTGCCCTGAGAAGTTCGTCCTCTTCGTAGACGGTGCGCATCCCAATACCACCCCCACCAGCAGAGGCCTTTACAATAACTGGATAACCAATGGCACCAGCTATTTCCTGGGCTTCATCTGGGTCGGTAACCCCCCGACTGGTTCCAGGGACCACCGGGACCCCTGCTTTCTCCATGAGCTTCCGGGAGATGATCTTGCTGCCCATATCCCGGATGACGGATCCAGGAGGGCCGATGAGTTTCAGGCCGTTTTTCTCACACTCCTCACCAAACTGGGGGTTTTCCGCCAGGAAACCGTAACCTGGATGTATGGCTTCGGCTCCGGACTTTAAAGCAGCATCTATGATGTGTGGGATGTTAAGATAACTCTCCGCAGGGGAGGGTCCCCCGATGTAATGGGCTTCATCGGCGTATTTGGCAAAGAGGGAGTTATTATCGGCTTCGGAGTAGACAGCCACACTCTTGACGTCTAATTCCTTGCAGGCGCGCATCACCCTTATTGCGATTTCGCCGCGATTGGCAACCAAGACCTTGTTAAACATGATATCTTCCTTTATGGCTTTGGCAGGTTTTTTAATCCACCAGTTAAACTTATTAACTTTTAATATGGTTCTAACTATATCTGATTATGGATTTAAACCTAACTCCCCAGTTCTTTAAACCTATAAGAAGGATTTGAATATAGAAATACAAGTTGGTAACATGTTCACTAAAAAACGTCACCTGGAAATGGCCCTGCAAGACGTACCCGGCCATTCTGATCCTGATCCGGATCGGGAGCAGTACCTGACCCCAGCCTCCATTGCCGCGGATCTGGTCTGGAATGCAGCCACCAATGGGGATGTTGCTGGTCTTAAGGTCCTGGATTTGGGCTGTGGAACCGGAATACTCTCACTGGCCGCATCCCTGATGGGGGCCCAGGAGGTGGTGGGGGTGGACGTGGATGAAAAGGCCATAGAGGTAGCTCGAAAACAGGCAGAACGCCTCCACGTCAAGGTCCGCTTCCTAGCCCTGGATGTGGATGAATTTGAGGAAGAGGGGGACACAGTCATTATGAACCCCCCTTTCGGTGCCCAGAGGGCCCAGCACAGGGAGGCTGATCGACGCTTTTTAAGGAAGGCCCTGGATCTGGCACCGGTGGTGTACTCCTTCCACCTTAAAAAGACCGAGCCATTCCTGGAGAAACTGGTGAAGGCCCTGGATGCTAAGATAAGCCACCGCTTCTTCTACTCCTTTCCCCTACCCCGGATCTATAACTTCCACCAGGAAGAGCAGCGTATGGTGGATGTGGTGGTGTTGCGGGTGGAGCGGAGTTGATGGGGGCTTAATAAGAAGTTGAGAGATGAGTAATCCATTCACGCCACTGGGAAGGGTCACTGATGACTTGATGGTGCAGATGAAACTAGTTGATATGCCTGGTGGAGGTGAATATTTATTGTAATTTCCATGAAAGTGGAACCTCCATTAGGGTGGGTATAAATATTTCCACCCCCTTTTTCATAAATGGTCCAGCACACTATTTCACCTAATTTCACCCTATTTCAATTAAATATTTAATACAAATCGTACATACATTGTATAGGGAAGGAACAACTACCCCTTCTGGAAAGTCTAGGGGAGGTGAAAAATAATGGAAAAGAGCAAAGAGACTCCGGTAACTAAAGAAGTAAAGTCCCTACCAGTCTTCGCTGTTTCACTCATTGTATCAGTGATTTCTTTGATTTTATCCTTCATATTCGGTGTGATCTGGTTCATAATCGGATATTCAGCAATATATCAGTTGAGCACATTGATTATCAATATGAACAATGAAACTGCGGCGATTGTGAATTCAGTGGCTGGTTCAATCACTGCCATGGGGGCCCTGTATCTGATTATTATATGGCCTATAGAAGCCCTCATAGGGACTTTTATACTAACCGCAATTGTGGCCCTGCTGTACAACTTCTTAGCACCCGTAATTGGCGGTATTAAACTAGAACTCCAGTGAAAAAAAATATTGAACACACAGGATAATTGAGGTGATATTATGGTTGAAACACAACAAGCCAGTGGCGGAACGATGATAGCACTTGCCATCATTATAGGACTGTTAATCTGGATATTCCCCCTGCTGGTATACTGGTTTGCCTGGTTAGCAGTATTCATGCTGTTAATTGGGGGGATAGCTGCTTTAGTAGTGAAGTGAAAGAAACAGGGGTTTGAAATAAAGCCCCTTACTTTTTTTATGCAATTCTTAAACAGTTCAAGGCAATTACCCTGGGAAGAAGCAACCCGGAAAGTTATCCCTGTTACAGGGGATATGGGGATTAAAGAAGAAATCATAGGGAAAGAGGTTGTGGATGTGAAGGCCCTAGTAGTTGGCCAGGTAAAGGATGTGGACATTAGATCCTAATATATTGTATATTGGAGCAATTTTCCTAGCTCCACAAAACTATATTACCCAATATATATAGACCATATAAGATGGAAGAACCTCAGATCTCCATCTTTATACCATCCTCATTCCTAGGGGAATCAAAAGATTTAAAAGTAAGAACCTACAAAGTAGGGCTGATTAGCAGATCAGCAGCCCTATTCCGTGTTAATCGCATTGTAATATACAGCGATGACCAGGACCGCAAAGGGACAAAGTTTATTAGTGATGTCCTCAATTATATGAATACCCCACAATACCTGCGTAAACAGGTATTTCCCATTAGTCGGGAGTTGAGGAACGTGGGCATACTCCCACCGCTACGAACTCCCCATCACCCCACAGGAGAACTTCATCAGGGTGATTACAGGCAGGGATTAACGGTAAAGAGGATGAAGAGAGGCACCTTGGTTGATATTGGTGCTGACCGGCTGGCACTGTGTAAAGAAAAGCTCAGTGTGAACCGGGTTTTAAACTTTAAGGTAGAGAAGCTGGCGAAGGAGATCCTGATAACTCCCGATGAGCCGGATGTATACTGGGGTTACCAAACCCTGGCTACTTATCGGGATCTGCAGGATAGTTTAAAGGCATTGAAGCCCCAACCAGACCTGGTGGTGGGCACCTCACGCCTTGGTCAGCCCATCACTTCTGTTTTCAACGAAGTAAAAGAGGATTTAAAGGGCTCCAAACACCTGGCTATTTTGTTTGGTGGTCCTTATTCAGGCTTACATGATCTAAATGGGGAAACCAGGAAAGTTCTTGACCTGGAGTTAAACACCATTCCCCATCAGGGAACCAAAACAGTAAGAACTGAAGAAGCGGTTTTAGCGACTTTATCTTTGTTTAACTTGCTCTTAGACTTGTGAAGCGCTTAAGTCCGGTTTAAAGAGCCTACCCTGGATAGGAGTAGGTTGGACTATCGTTAAATAGACCTAACTCTAATTGGAAAAGTTATATTATTGGAAATTTGGAATTTGTAAGGAGGTAAATTTAAATGGCTAGACATCATCAACCCCGAAAAGGATCAGTTGCATACAGTCCTAGAAAAAGAGCGATCCGGGAAGCACCCCGGGTACACTCCTGGCCTGAAAGAGAAGAGCCGGGATTGTTGGGATTCCCCGCCTACAAGGTGGGCATGACCCACGTCATCATGACCGACACTGAGAAGAACTCCCCCACCGAAGGAATGGAGGTCTCCACTCCAGTGACAGTCCTGGAGGCACCACCCGTGGTAGTGATGGGTATCCGGGCCTACCGTAAAACAGACCGCGGAATCAAGGCCATGACCGACATCATGGCCCCGGAACTGGACTCGGAGCTCTCCCGTAAAATCACCCTACCCAGGGAAAGCAGCACCGACGCACGCCTGGCTGAACTCAAAGAAAAGCTGGACCAGGTAGCAAACATCAGGGTGTTGATACACACCAACCCCAAAGATGCCAGTGTACCCAAGAAGAAACCAGAACTCCTGGAATGTGGTGTAGGCGGAACCAGTGTAGAAGCCAAACTGGAATACGCTGAAACAATGCTGGGTAAGGAAGTTAAACCTGAAGACACCTTCTCTGATGGTGAACACACCGATGCAGTGGCTGTGACCAAGGGAAAAGGATTTCAGGGTGTTATTAAAAGATGGGGCGTTCGTATCCAGTACGGAAAAGCAGCCCGAAGTAGCAAGGGACGACACGTGGGTTCCATAGGTCCCTGGAGTCCGGAAAGAACCATGTGGACCGTACCCATGGCTGGCCAGATGGGCTACCATCAGAGAACCGAGTACAACAAGAAGATACTCCGCATTGGAGAAGCCAAGGACGCCGGTGACATCAACCCCGCTGGTGGCTTCGTGAAGTACGGGCTGGTGAAAAACGATTTTATCGTAGTTAAGGGTTCGTTGCCCGGACCATCCAAGCGACTGGTCATGTTAAGAAAAGCAGCACGTCCCCATGGTAAACAGGATGATGTTCCTCAAATTTCAAACATCAGCACGGCATCCCAACAGGGGGCCTAATTATTAGTAACATTTGTTTAAAGTGATTGGGATGAAGAAAGTTAAGGTATACTCATTAGAAGGTGAAGTGGTAGACGAGATGGAGCTACCCGAGATTTTCACTGAAGAATACAGGCCCGACCTCATAAAAAGAGCGGTGCTATCTGCCCAAGCCGCACGCATCCAGCCCTGGGGAACTGATCCCATGGCTGGAAAGAGGACCACCGCCCAGTCTTACGGGGCTGGACGGGGAGTGGCCATGGTTCCCAGGGTAAAGGGTTCCCGACACCCAGCTGGTTCCAAGGCGGCCTTCGTGCCCCAGGCTGCCGGTGGTAGACGAGCCCACCCACCACGAGTGGCCCGGACCATAACCGAGAAAATCAACAAGAAAGAACGAAAACTGGCCATACGCTCAGCAGTGGCTGCCACCGCTAGTCAGGACCTGGTGGAGGCCCGGGGCCACCAGATAGGAAACGTGCCCCAGGTACCCCTGGTGGTGGATGATGAGATCTGCAGCATAAAAAAGACCAGGGAGACCAGGGAGATCTTCAAGAAACTGGGACTCATGGACGACGTGGTACGGGCCAAGAAGGGAAAAAACACACGATCCGGAAGGGGTAAAACCAGGGGAAGAAAGTACAAAACCCCCCGGGGACCCTTACTGGTAGTGGGTCAGGACAAGGGCATAAGCAAAGCCGCCAGAAACCACCCTGGAGTAGAGGTGGTGGTGGTGGACAACCTCAACGCCGAACTTTTAGCACCCGGAACCCACCCAGGAAGACTGACCCTGTACACAACCTCTGCCCTGGAAAAATTAGGAGAACTATTCAAAAACAGGTAGGTGGCTTCCATGGATCCTTACAGTATCATAATCAAACCACACTTAACTGAAAAAAGTATGAACGCCATTGACCAAAAAAACGAATTAACCTTCGTGATTCGGCGAACCGCTAACAGAGGCCAGGTCAAAAATGCCATCCAAGAAATGTACGAAGTGAAGGTGGAAAGGGTTAACACCCAGATAACCTCCCGTGGTGTCAAACTGGCCTACGTGAAACTATCCGAAGAGCACAGTGCCGAGGACATCGCAATGAAGATGGGCGTATTCTAAGGAGGAAAAGACAATGGGAAAAAGATTGATCATTCAAAGAAGGGGGAGGGGAACTCCCACCTACCGCAGTGCGTCCCACCGTTTCAAGGGCAAAATCGCCTACCGGTATTATGATGACGTGGAGAAAGAGGGCTGCCTCGTGGGGAAAGTGGCCGATATCATGCACGACCCGGGAAGAAGCGCCCCGGTGGCCCTGGTTAAATTCGAAAACGGTGAAAAACAGTTTATTTTAGCACCAGAAAGTATACAGATTGATGATGAAATTGCCTGTGGAATATCCGCACCCATCAGTCCAGGAAACTCACTACCCCTGGGACAGATACCAGAGGGAACCCCAGTGTACAACCTGGAGCGACACCCCGGTGATGGGGGCAAATTCGTGCGGTCCTCAGGTACTCATGCTTCTCTTATCACCCATGATGTGGGTAAGGCCATTGTAGAGCTGCCGTCCGGCGAGCTGAAGGCCTTCAACCCCCAGTGCAGAGCCACCATCGGTGTGGTAGCCGGGGGAGGACGTAGGGAGAAACCCTTCCTCAAGGCTGGTAACAAGTTTTACGCCGCCAAGGCCAAGGGTAAGAAGAACGTAAGCGTGCGTGGTGTAGCAATGAATGCAGTGGATCACCCCCATGGTGGTGGAAACCGCCAGCATCCAGGACGACCCACCACTGTATCCAGACACGCCCCACCAGGTAGAAAGGTGGGTTCCATCGCTGCTCGAAGAACTGGTAAAAGGAGATAAACTCCTTGGACTATTTAAAAATAAAAAAAACAAGGGAACATAGAAAATAAAAGGAGGAGGCCAATTGGCGAGGAAAGAATTCAAATATCGTGGTTACACCCTGGAAGAACTGCAGGAAATGCCGCTGGATAATGTTATCCAGCTCTTCCCAGCCCGGCAAAGAAGATCCCTGCAGAAGGGATTCCTACCCCGGCAGAAAAAGGTACTAGAAAAGATTAGGAAGCTGAAAAAAGAGGGAGACAGAGGTGGAAGGCCCAAGATAATCCGGACCCACTGTCGGGATATGATCGTACTGCCAGAGATGGTGGGCATGACCTTCGGCATCTACAATGGTAAATCATTCGTGGATGTGCAGATACAGCCCGAGATGATCGGCTGCTTCTTCGGAGAGTTCGCAGTCACCAGACAGAAGGTAACCCACGGGGATCCAGGTATGGGGGCAACCCGTTCATCCATGTTCGTGCCCCTGAAATAAGGAGAAGTTAAGATGGCTAAAGTTAAATACGCTTACCAAGGTTCGGAGGGTCAGGAAAAAACTGCCCGGGCAAGTGGCCGGGCCCTGCAAATATCCCCCAAACACGCAGTGGAGATCTGCCGTGAAATCAGGGGAATGTACCTGGACGAGGCCAAGGAGTACCTGGAAGATGTTATCCAGAAGAAAAGAGCAGTTCCATTCCGGCGCCATAACAAGAAGGTTGGGCACCGACGGGGACTCACAGGTTGGCCTGCCGGCAGGTATCCGGTTAAAGCCGCCGGCGAGGTATTGCACGTACTGGAAAACGCCGAAGCCAATGCCGAATATCGCGGAATGGACTCTGAAAACCTGAAAATCATTCACATATCCAGCCACCGGGGATACGTCATCCGGGGCTACATACCCCGGGCGTTTGGAAGGGCCACCCCCTTCAACACCCCCACCACCCACCTGCAAGTTGTACTAGCCGAGGCAGAGGAGAGCACATGATCGAGAAGGACTTTGTAACCGAGGGACTCAAAAGAACCAGGATCGACGAATACCTGGAAAATGAACTGGAAAGAGCAGGCTACGGTGGAATGGAAATTCAGGTAACACCCCTGGGTACCATGGTAGTGGTCTACGCTGAAAGGCCGGGGATGGTCATAGGTCGCGGTGGTAAAACCGTACGGGCCATAACCAAAAACTTGAAGGACAACTACGAACTGGAAAACCCCCAGGTAGAAGTTAAAGAGGTGGATATTCCGGAGCTCAACCCCAAGATCATGGCCCACAAGATCGCGGCCATGCTGCAGAGGGGCATGCACTTCAGAAGAGTGGCCTACTCCACCCTGCGGAGGATCATGGGATCCGGTGCCCAGGGAGTGGAGATATCCATCTCTGGAAAGATCCGCGGATCCCGGTCTGCCACAGCCAAATTCTCCGATGGTTACATCAAAAAATGTGGAGAACCAGCCACCAGATATGTGAACGATGGATTCGCCACGGTACAGCTCAAACCAGGAGTTCTGGGCATATGCGTCCGGATCATGCCACCGGGTGTTGTCTTACCCGACAAGGTGGACATATTACAACCCACCGAAGAGGAAGCCCCAGCTACTTCTGAGGAAGGAAAAGTGGAAGAGGAAGTCACCGAAGAATCTGCCGAGATCCTGGAAGAAATCACCGAGGAAGCCCCGGAAGATGCCGTGGACGTTCCCACAGAAGCTGAAGAACCAGAAAAGGAAGCCGAAGCACCTGAAGAGGAACCAACCCCTGAGAGTGAATCAGTAGAAGAGAAAGCTGCCGGGGAAGTTGAAGCTCCTGAAGAGGAACCATCCGAGGTAGTAGTTGAAGCTCCTGAACAGGAATCTCAGGATGAGCAAGAAGAAGCAGACGAGCCATTAGAAGAAAAAGAAGCTGAAGAAGCATCGGATGAAACCGTGGAAGCTGCACCAGAAAAGGGTGCGGAATCAGCGGATGAAGATGAAACAAAGGCAGAGAAATCTTAATTAGTCTATTTAAGTCTTCATAATAAATTATAAAAGGTTGTAGCAAGATGGTAATATTAAGGAGCAAGGAAATACGGGACATGGACCTAGAGGACATCCAGAAGAAGCTGGATGAACTGCGGGCAGAATACGCCCGGAACATATCCAAAAGTGCCGCGGCAGGTGTCTACGAGAATCCTGGAAAAATCAAGGAGCTCAAAAGAACCATTGCCCGGGTAATCACCATCATGAATGAAATCCAACAGGAGACATAAATGAAAGTCTGTGAGGTTTGTGGTCTTCCCGAGGAACTCTGCGTATGCGAAGAGATAGCCAGGGAGATACAAAAGGTTAAAGTCTACACGGTGAGGAGAAGATTCGGAAAACTGATGACCATCATCGAGGGAATTGATGAACACGACATAGACATCAGGGAACTAACCAAGGAACTTAAAAATCGCTGTGCCTGTGGAGGAACAGCAAAAAAAGGACAAATAGAACTGCAGGGCGATCATAAAAGGAGAGTTAAGCAAGTCCTATCTGATCTGGGTTTTTCAACCGATGAAATCGAGATCCGTTAGACGAATTACCTCACGGGAATCTGCAAGCCCTATACCCTCAGTCAATAGGCTGCAGGGGATGGTAGGCATGATCACTCCACAAAACATCATGAGACACGAACTGGTAGGACTAGGGGTACGAGTGGCCCGGAGCACCCACCAGGGATTCACCGGACTGGAAGGAAAGGTTGTTAACGAGACCAAAAACACCCTCACCCTGGAAGATGGTGAGGGTAGGGAGAAGACCATCCCTAAAAAAACTTCAACCTTCCATTTTAAACTACCTGACGGTGGTACAGTCGAAATAGAGGGCAGAATAATAGTTTCACGCCCGGAAGATAGGATTAAAAAGAGATTCAAAAAGCATGGGTGATATTGATGGTTGGCATTGAAGTAACCGAACCAAAAGAAAAATGTGATGACCCCAACTGCCCCTTCCATGGTAACCTTAAGATAAGGGGCCAGATACTGGAAGGACTGGTTGCCAGTGACAAGGCAGAAAAAAGCATCACTGTAGAGCGAAGCTTCTACAAGTACATACGAAAATATGAAAGATACGAGAAGAGAAAGTCCAAGATCAACGTTCACAAACCAGACTGCATCCAAGTGAAAGTCGGTGATGCAGTGAAAATTGCGGAGTGCCGACCTATAAGTAAGACCAAGCACTTCGTGGTGGTGGAGGTTAAAGAGGAGAAATAATGAAGGCCACTACATCTAAAGTTACTAAATCACTCCCCATCGGCGCCCGACTCAGCTGCGTGGATAACACCGGAGCCCGGGAAGTAGAAATTGTGGCGGTAAAAGGCTACAAGGGCGTCCGCCGAAGGCTGGGCAGTGCCGGAGTAGGGGACATGGTGGTTATCTCGGTGAAAAAGGGATCCGTAGACATGCGCCGAGAAGTAACCACTGCAGTTATAGTAAGACAGAAAAAAGAATACCGCCGGGCCGATGGCCTGCGAGTTAAATTCGAGGACAACGCTGCGGTTATTATAAGCCCGGAAGGAATTTTAAAGGGTTCCGAGATCCGGGGGCCAGTGGCCAAGGAAGCCGCTGACCGATGGCCATCGGTGGGAAGTGCCGCCAGTATAATTGTCTAAGGGTGATATTAATGTCTAAACAGCCAAGAAAACAGAGGAAATCATTTTACAGGGCACCCCTACACCAGCGCCATAAGTATATGGGCGTTACCCTCAGCCCGGAGCTCCGGGAAGAACACGACCGAAGGGCCCTCCCAGTTCGTAAGGGAGACACCGTGAAGATCCTCAGGGGAGACTTCAAGGGCCACGAGGGAAAGGTGGAAAATGTGGACCCCAAAAATTACCAGCTCTTCATCGATGGAGTATCAGTACAGAAACCAGATGGAAACCAGGTGTACCACCCGGTGCATCCCTCCAACACCATGATACTGGAGCTCAATTTGGATGATGAAAAACGGAATAAAATAACCGAGAGGAAGGGATAAAAATGGCCAAAATGGGATCAAGAAAACACTTGAAAAGATACAAAGCACCTGAACACTGGCCAATACACCCCAAAGAGGATACCTGGACTGTGAAACCAAGCCCAGGTTCCCATGCCATAGAGGATTCACTACCCCTCCTACTGGTGGTCCGGGACATACTGGATTTGGCAGACACCGCCCGGGAAGCCAAGATGATCATCAACCAGGGAGAGATCCTAGTGGATGGTACGGTGCGTAAGGACTACAAGTTCCCGGTGGGATTCATGGACGTAATCCAGATCCCCAAAACCGGAAAAACCTACCGGGTCCTCCCTGATGATAAGGGGAGGCTGGTCTTACACCCCATCAGTGAAGAGAACCAGAACTTCAAACTGTGCCGGATCCAGAACAAAACCACCATCAGGGGAGGGAAACAACAACTGAACCTCCACGACGGACGTAACTGTCTAGTCGAGGGCGAATACCGAGCCGGAGACGTGGTGGTACTGCAGGTTCCCAAACAGGAAGTAACCCAGCATCTGAAGCTGGAAAACGGTGCCCTGGGTTTTATCACCGGTGGAAAGCACATCGGGGAGTTGGGAACCATCAAAGAAATCAACATCACCAAATCATCCATGCCAAACACGATCCTAATGGAAACAGGCGATGGGAAAAGCTTCCAAACCCTGCAGGACTACGTCTTCGTACTGGGTAAGGACCAGGCAATGATCACACTACCAGGGGGTAAGTAGATGAACCCCATGCAGAAGGTGCGAATAGCCAAGGCCACCATCAACATCGGTGTTGGAGAAGCCGGAGAAAAACTGGCCCGGGCTGAGAAGCTCCTGGAAACCATCACCCACCAGAAGCCGGTGAGAACCTATTCCAAGATCACCAACCCCGAGTTCGGGATCAGGAAGGGTCAACCCGTGGCCTGCAAAGTCACCCTCCGTGAAGAGAAGGCCCATGATGCCGTGAAGATGGTCCTGGATGGGGTGGGTAACAAACTCCGCACCAGCCAATTTGACCGGAACGGAAATGTTTCCTTTGGAATCGAGGAACACATTGACATACCTGGCATGCGTTACGACCCGGACATTGGAATATTCGGAATGAACGTTTCAATAACCTTTGAAAAACCGGGTTACCGGATTAAGAGACGGAAAATCCAACGGAAACAGGTATCCCCCAAGCACCAGGTCACCGCCGAGGAGACCCAGGAGTACATGCGGGAGCAATTCCAGGTGAAGATTAAGTAAGGTGAAAAACATGCCAAGGAAATATGGAAAGGCATCCAGAAAATGTAGAAGATGTGGGGATCACTCTGCCCTGGTACGCAGATACGGATTAATGCTCTGCCGCCAGTGCTTCCGGGAACTCGCACCAAAAATAGGATTTAAGAAGTACAATTGAGGTGTACCTATGACTCTTATGGATCCTCTAGCAAACGCCCTTACCAACATGCGCAACAACGAGATGCAGGGAAACAATCGGTGCAAGATCCGACCTGCCTCCAAGATGATTGGCCATGTGTTAAGGACCATGCAAAAGGAAGGATACATCGGTGAATTTGAATACGTGGACGACGGCAAAGCCGGACAGTTCATGGTCGAATTAGAAGGAAATATAAACAAATGTGGCGTTATAAAGCCCCGACATGCCGTTAAAAAAGATGAATTCGAGAAATTCGAAAAAAGGTACCTGCCATCCAAGCACTTCGGTATCATGATCATGACCACCTCCCAGGGTATAATGACCCACCACGAGGCTAAGGAGATTGGTATAGGCGGCAGGTTACTGGTATATGTATATTAGGTGATAACAATGGCTTTAGCAGCGGTTATCAGGGAGGAAATACCCATCCCTGAGGGCATAGAAGTCACCGTGGATGACACGGTGACTGTGAAGGGATCCCAGGGGGAGCTAAGTCGGAAATTCAAACATCACAACGTAAAAATCAGTCAAGAAGACGGTTTAGTGGTGTTAGAGGCCCGTTTCCCCAAGAAGAAGGATAAAGCCATGCTGGGAACCATCAAAGCCCATATTACTAATATGATGGAGGGCCTGACCCAGGGCTTCACATACCGGATGAAAATTGTTTACGCTCACTTTCCCATGACCGTCAAACTAGCAGGCGGCAAGGTAGTTATTGAAAACTTCCTGGGGGAACGCTACCCCCGCACCGCCAAGGTGGTGGGAAGTGCCCAGGTAAAAATACAGGGCGACGAGGTAACAGTCTCCGGAGTAAACAAGGAGGACGTGGGACAGACCATGGCCAACATTGAACAGGCCACTAAAATCAAGGGAAAAGACCCCCGGGTATTCCAGGATGGAATCTACCTGGTGGCTAAGGAGTGATCCTATGAACAAACCAAAATTCAGGAGACAGGAATGGTTCCGCTACAAGAAACTGGGAACTAAATGGAGAAAAGCCCGGGGGAAAACCAGTAAAACCCGTCGATACGAAGGCAGAAAACCAGCCATGCCAACGGTAGGATACCGAACTCCCAGAAAAACCCGCGGACTACACCCATCCGGATACCAGGATGTACTGATATCCAACCCCAAGGAACTGGAGGGACTGGACCCTGAGAACCAGGCAGCCCGTATCAGTTCCACCATAGGTGACCGGAAAAGGGAATTAATACTCGCCAGGGCCAAGGAACTGGGAGTGAAAATCCTGAACTAAGGAAGCATTTGTAAAATAACACCCCCCCACATGGGGTGGTTCTGTTTACAAATAAAGGCGAAGCAATAAGTGATACTACAAGAAAGGAAAAAAATGGGGATGCCCGGGACAATAGTATTAGATGCGCATCCCATCCACCTGGAATGATTTTTCGGGGTGGAGAGTAGAAATTTTAACTCAACCCCCAAATGGGGTTGAAGGGGAGGTTTCTTTATGAATCTTACAACTCAAAAGAGGCTAGCTGCAGAGATCCTGAAAGTAGGAGTTAACAGGGTATGGATCGACCCGGACCAATCAGAAGAAGTGTCCCAAGCCATTACCCGTGAAGGAGTTAAGAAACTCATAGCCGACGGCACCATAAAAGCCCGGCCCAAGAAGGGGATCAGCAGTTACCGCTCCAAGAAGATAGCACAACAAAAAAGTAAAGGAAAAAGAAAAGGCCGGGGAAGTATCAAAGGTGCTAAAGGCGCCAGAAACCCCAAGAAGAAGGCCTGGATGACCACCATCAGGGCGCTGAGAACGGACCTGAAGGACATGAGGGATAACCGGGAGATCAACCGGACCACCTACCGTAAACTGTACAAGATGGCCAAGGGCGGAGCATTCCGCAGTAAATCCTACATGAAAACCTACGCCCGGGACCACGACCTACTAAGATAATGGGGGAATGCAAGTGGCACAAGGATCAAGATATAAAGTAGCATTCAAGAGAAGAAGAGAAGGAAAAACTAATTACGGGGCCAGGTTAAAGCTCATCAGCCTAGACCAGTGTCGACTGGTGGTTAGGTTAAGCAGCCAGCACACCCTGGTCCAGATCATCAAGGTAGCCCCTGAAGGAGATCACACCCTGGTATCCGCCCATTCCAAGGAAATCAAGGACCTGGGTTGGTTGGGCAGTGGAAAAAACACCTCCTCCGCCTACCTCACAGGATACCTGTGCGGTAAAAAGGCACTGAAGGAGGGTATAGAGGGGGCCGTCCTGGATTTGGGACTAAAAACCTCCATCAACGGCTCTAAAATCTACGCCGCCCTTAAAGGAGCAGTGGACGCTGGGATGAACATTCCCCACAACGAGTCCATCCTCCCCTCAGAGGAGAGGATCAGGGGAGAGGAAACAGTGGCCTACGCCCAGTCCCTGGACCAGGCAGAGCTGGAGAAAAAATTCTCCCAGTACCTAGAAAAGGGCCTGGCACCGGAGAAGCTACCGGATCACTTTGAATCCATTAAAGAAAAAATTGAAGCCGAGGAAAAATTATGACAAACGGAGGCAAAAAGGGTAACCGCGGAGGAAGCGGGCAAAAACGTGGAGGCCGCGGTGGCCGAAACGGACGTGGTGGCCGTAACCAAAGCTATGAGAAACCCGAATGGGAGCCCAAAACCAACCTGGGCCGCATGGTAAAGGAAGGCAGCATCACATCCATCGATGAGATCTTCGACCGTGGACTGCCCATCATGGAACTGGAGATCATCAACCACCTCCTACCCGACCTGGAAGAAGAGGTTATGGATGTTAACCTGGTGCAGCGCATGCACAAATCAGGAAGAAAGGTTAACTTCCGGGTCATCGTAGCCGTGGGAAACAAGAACGGCTACGTGGGATTAGGCCAGGGCAAAGCCAAAGAAGTAGGCCCGGCCATACGAAAAGCAGTGGATAACGCTAAATTCAACATCATCAAAGTCCGAAGGGGCTGTGGTGACTGGGGATGCATCTGTGGAAGGGAGCACACCGTACCCTTCAAGGTGGAAGGTAAAGCCGGCAGTGTCCGGGTCACACTCATACCTGCACCAGGGGGAGTGGGACTGGCCATCGGTGACGTGGGTAAAACCATCCTAGGCCTGGGTGGAATCGACGATGTATGGAGCCACACCAGTGGACAAACCCAGACCACCATCAACTACGCCAACGCTGTATTCGCCGCTTTAAAGGAGTTAACCAGGGTAAAAGCCTCCTCTAAGGACCTTAAAAATCTAGGAGTATGTGTGTAACATGCTGGCCGCAGTACGAGTAAGGGGCAGGACCGGGATCAAGGGGGGTATCAGTGACACCCTGGATATGCTACGCCTGACCCGCATCAACCACGCCGTCCTGGTTCCGGAAACACCCAGCTACCTGGGCATGCTCCGTAAAGCAAAGGATTACATCACCTGGGGAGAGATCAGCCAGGAAACCCTGGAGGAGCTCCTGGAGAAAAGGGCCATGCTACCCGGCCGGGAGAAGGTAACCCTGGAGTACCTGGAAGAAACCGGGTACAAAAGCCTAGAGGAACTGGCCCAGGCCCTGCTGGAAGAGAAAGCCCAGCTGGAAGAAGTGGGCTTGAAGCCGGTCTTCCGACTGCACCCACCCCGCAAGGGATACAAGGATATTAAAAAGGCCTTTAACGAGGGCGGGACCCTGGGATATCGGGGAGAAGATATAAACCACCTCTTAAAGCGGATGGTGTGATCCGTCTATATGAAGAATACAACTTTAGGGTGAAGTTTATGATAAGGAAAAGTCGTAAAATAAATAAAATGAGAGGATCCCGAACTATAGGTGGGGGCTGCTCCAAGAAGAGGAGAGGAGCCGGACACCGTGGTGGAAGAGGAAAATCCGGGCTGCACAAACACATGTGGTCCTGGGTGGTTAAGTACGATCCCCAACACTTTGGTAAGCACGGATTCAAAAGACCCCGGAAAACAGTGTTCAAGTCACAAACCGTCAACCTGGACTATCTGGATGAAAAAGCCCAGGAACTGGTGAAAAATGGACTGGCCACTGAGGAAGAGGGTAAAATAGTAATAGATGTCGCTAAGATGGGTTACAACAAGGTACTGGGGCGTGGAAAACTAAGCCAGGCCCTGGTGATCAAATCTCCCCTGTTCTCAGGAAGCGCCCTGCGCAAAATCGAAGAAGCAGGCGGAGAAGCCGTGAACCTGTAATTAGATAGTTATACCTACGTTTAAATGGAGTTGAACATGAAGGAAATAATCCAGCCCATCTTCTCCTTCCTGCCCCAGGTCAGGTCCCCTACCTACCGGGTGCCCTTCAAGGAGAAACTTAAATGGACAGGGGTCATACTAATCCTCTACTTCATACTGGGACAGATAGCCCTCTTCGGCCTCAGCCCCACTGCAGTTGACCAGTTCGCCCAGTTACGTGCCGTGATGGCAGGTGAATTCGGTTCCATCATCACCCTGGGTATTGGGCCCATTGTATCGGCCTCCATTATACTGCAGCTACTGGTGGGTGGTGGCATACTTAAGCTGGATCTGTCCACCCACGAGGACAAGGCCTTCTTCCAGGGACTGCAGAAAACCCTGGCCATCGTGTTCACCCTATTTGAAGCCGCGGTACTGGTCTTCACCCGTACCCTGGCACCATCCTCACCGGAACTGGCCTGGATCCTCACCCTCCAGATCTTCATCGGTGGGATACTCATCATCTTCCTGGACGAGGTGGTGTCCAAGTGGGGATTCGGAAGTGGGGTGGGACTGTTCATCGCAGCTGGAGTAGCCCAGCAGATCATAGTAGGATCCTTCAACCCCCTATCTGTACCTGGACAACCCGGTGTACCATCAGGGGCCCTACCCCAATTCTTCTACTCCCTCACCACCAGCCAACCCGACTTCTCCCTCTTACTCCCAGTGATGGCTGTGGTGGTGGTGTTCTTCATCGTGGTCTACGCCGAGAGTATGAGGGTGGAGATACCCCTCAGCTACGGAGGAGTGAAGGGAGCCCGGGGTAAATATCCCCTTAAATTCATATACGCCAGTAACATGCCGGTTATTTTAACCAGCGCCCTGCTTTTAAACGTGCAGTTATTCGCTGCCTTGTTTCAGAAGCTGGGCTTCCCCATCCTGGGGGAGATATCCAATGGACGGGCCATCAGTGGAGTGGCCTACTACCTCACAGTCCCCGGTGGCCTGGGAGTGCTCTTCACCGATCCCTTGAAGGTGGTGATCTACGGGGTGGTTTTCATCATCTCCTGTGTGATATTCTCCATGTTATGGGTGGAACTATCTGGCATCGGACCTAAACAGGTGGCTAAACAGTTACATGGTATGGGTATGCAGATACCTGGATTCCGCAGTAGCCGCGTCCAGTTTGAGCGCATCCTCAAAAAGTACATACCCATCATAACTATTATGGGAGGGGCCTTCGTAGGGCTTCTGGCCTTCGGAGCAGACCTCACCGGAGCATTAGGTGGAGGTACCGGGGTACTCCTAACTGTGGGTATCATCTACAAACTCTACGAGGAAATAGCCCAGGAACAACTAATGGACATGCACCCCATGCTCCGGAACTTCTTAGGTGGTGAATAAAAGATGAAAGTCGTGGTAATAGCAGGAATACCTGGATCAGGAAGTACAACCGTCTTAGAAAACACCCTGGAAGACTTGGACTACGTCCATGTGAACTACGGGGATGTCATGCTGGAGATAGCCCAGGGTAAGGGCCTGGTGAAACACCGGGACAGCATGCGCAAGTTAGAACCTGAGGTGCAGAAACAGGTGCAGATGGAAGCAGCCCAGGAGATACGGAAACGCTCCCGGGAAAACAACATCATCGTGGACACCCACTGCACCATAAAAACCCCCAAGGGATTTATGCCCGGCTTACCCCGCTGGGTCCTGGAGGACCTGCAACCCGACCAGTTCATACTCATCGAGGCTGATGGTGATGAAATACTCATGCGCCGGGTGTCAGATGTGACCCGCAGCAGGGACACCGAACGATTGGAAGCCATAAACCTCCACCAGAAGATGAACCGGGCTGCAGCCATGTCCTACGCCGTGTACACCGGGGCCACCGTCAAGATCATACCCAACCACAACCAGGGCCTGGATGAGGCTGTGGAGATCCTGCGGGAAGCCTTAAGATAAGCCTGGGATGATACATATAAACCTGATTAATGCAAACTGCTTGAGAGGAAGAAAAAAATGGTATTAGAATTCATAACCGACCCCATCTTCGGGGCCCTTAACACGGTACTGATGCCCATGATTGATGCCCTGGGACCCATACTCACCGTATTCATAATCGCCGCCCTGGTGGCCTTCTTCATCACCCTGGCCAACAAGCTACTGGTGGACCAGGACCGCCTGGAATTTCTGCAGAAGGAGATGAAGGGCTACCAGGCCGAGATGATGGCCGCCCAGAAGTCAGGTGACCAGGCTGCCATGGCCAAGGTCCAGAAAAAGCAGGCTGAATTCATGAAGCTCCAGCAGGAAATGATGGGCAACAGCTTCAAGCCCATGCTGGTGACCATGATCCCCATCCTCCTGGTCTTCTGGTGGATGGCCTCGGTACCAGCCATAACCAGCTTCTACATGGAGGTGCCAACCATAACCTACTACACCCTACTGGTACCCCTCTTCCACATGTTGTACCAACCCTCCGAATTCGTACCCGCCGGGGTGATGGCTATTGAATGGCTGGGATGGTACATACTCTGTTCCTTTGCCTTCTCCCTCATCTGGAGAAAGTTCCTGGGACTTAAAGGGGGAATGTAGGGACAAGTCACAGGGGATGCACCCCTCCTCCAGGGTGATACATCCAGGAGGACTGGCAGCCCCAACTCCAATTAACGCTCACCAAAAAAAAATTTGACGAACAAAAAAAAAATTGTTTAGGAAAGATCTAAAATGCCACAGTTAAGATACAGGTCCAGATCATATAAGAGAACCTATAAGAAAACCCCAGGAGGAAAAACAGTCCTCCGCTACAAGAAGAAAAAGCCCTCCAAGCACCTATGTGCCGAGTGTGGTAAACTGCTCCATGGAGTGCCACGGGGAAGGCCCTACCAGATCAAAAAATTAGCCAAATCCAAGAGAAGGCCCAACCGGCCCTATGGTGGATATCTCTGCACAGAGTGCACCCGCCGGATCTACAAGCAAGAGGCCCGGTCCTAGAGAGATATATGATAATCACCATCGGAGGATTGGCTGGAACTGGAACCAGCACCGTGGCCAGCATCCTGTCCCAGAAAATGGGGATACCCTACCTCTCAGCCGGAGACATATTCCGTCAGATGGCTGCCATGAGGGGAATGGATGTACTGGATTTCAGCAAATTCGCCGAGGGCAACACTGACATTGACCGTGAAATAGACCAGCGCCAGGCCCAGAAAGCCCGGGAGAGTGAAAACCTCATTGTGGAGGGACGCTTATCCGCCTACTTCGTGGAGGCACCCCTGAAAGTCTGGCTCACCGCAGCCCTGGATATCCGCAGTGTGCGCATCAGCCACCGGGAGAATAAAAGAGTGGAGCTGGTCCGAGAAGAAATATTAACCAGAGAAAAAAGTGAGGCCCAACGCTACCAGGAGATACATAACCTGGACATCGGGGATATGGAGGTTTACCACCTCATAATCAACACCGAAAGATTCGATGCCCCAGGCGTGGCCCAGATCATAGAAAAAGCAGTAGAGGTGATATGATGCCAGCAATAGAAGTAGGAAGAGTATGCATCAAAACCGCCGGTAGAGAAGCCGGCCAGAAATGTGTGATAGTGGAGATCATCGATGAAAAATTCGTGGAAGTAGTGGGAGGTTCCATAAAGAACCGCAGGTGCAACATCAAACACCTGGAGCCCACCACCCAATCCCTGGAACTCAAATCAGACGATGCAGAAGAGATAGTTAAACAACTGGAATCCGAGGCTTAAACCGGAGAGAGGACCTTCATGACCAAGCTTCTCCATAAGGCCACCGCTGAAACCAACCCCAACTACGGGTGCCACCCAAAAAAGCGGCCTATGGAGGAACACCTGCACAAATCCATCATCAACCTGGACAAGCCCATGGGGCCCACCAGTCACCAGGTGGACAGCTGGGTTAAGAAGATCCTCCGGGCAGAGAAAACAGGCCACGGCGGCACCCTAGACCCCCGGGTCACCGGGGTTTTGCCGGTGGGAGTGGATGATGCCACCCGGGCCATCCAGTTACTTCTATCAGCACCCAAGGAGTACGTGTGTCTAATGCGACTCCACCACCCCGTGGCCCAGGCCCGGGTGTGCCAGGTCCTGGAGGAATTCACAGGAAAGATATTCCAGACCCCACCCCTCCGCTCGGCGGTGAAGAGGGAACTGCGGGTGCGGAGCATATACTACGTCCACATCCTGGAGATGGATGAACAGGACGTACTTTTCCGTATTGGCTGCGAAGCCGGTACCTACATACGTAAGTACTGCCACGACGTAGGGGAGGCCCTGGGTGTGGGGGCCCACATGGCGGAGCTGCGCCGCACCAGGGTAGGATCCTTCCAGGAGGACACCCTGCACACCCTGCAGGACTTGACCGATGCCTACGTGGCCTGGCAGGAGGGTGATGAAACACTACTCCGGGAGTGCCTCCTGCCCATGGAAGCTGCTGCCAGTCACCTCCCCCTGATGGTGGTCCGGGACTCGGCAGTGGATGCCCTGTGCCACGGCGCAGACCTGGCTGCAGGGGGTATACTAGCCCTATCCCCGGATCTGAAATCAGGCGACATGGTGCGGGTGGAAACCCTCAAGGGGGAACTGGTGGCTGCTGGCCTGACACTGCAACCATCCCGGGAGATACAGCAACTCTCCCAGGGGATCATGGTAGATATAAAAAAGGTATTTATGGAACCTGGAACATATCCACGCATGTGGAAGTGAAGACCTGCTATTTCTACCATACACTTACCAGAATGTAAAGAAGATAAGGGTATAATATTCAACATGCCGGGATAGTCTAGCCTGGTAAGGCGCAAGACTGGAAATCTTGTGGAGCATTGGCTCCGCCTGGGTTCAAATCCCAGTCCCGGCGTTTCTAAAACTACAAAAACCCTTAAATACTAAAATAGGCAGGAAATTTGTACGATTAGGAGTAATGAATAGGGCTGGAGGTACTTAGAAGTTTCAGACCCCCACCCCTGATGGTGGAGGAGCTGATGATCCGCCCCCGAGCCCTGAACCCCCAACTGGGAGGAAAAAAGACATGGAAGAAGATTTTAAACACATGGTCCGGATCGCCCGTAAAGACGTAGACGGGAACAAAACCATAATAAACGCAATAACAAGTATAAAAGGAGTTGGAAAAGCATTATCCGGTGCTTTATGCTCTATAATGGAGTACGACCCCGACCAGAAAATCGGGTACCTATCTGACGAAGATGTGCTGAAGCTGGAGGAAGTCATCCTCAACCCACAGAAACTGGAGAAACTACCCCGCTGGATGCTCAACCGCAGAAACGACTACGCCACTGGAGAGGACTTCCACCTCATCGAATCCGACCTGGTCTTGTGCCTCCGGGATGACTTGAACCGTATGAGGAAGACCAGAAGCTACAAGGGAAGAAGGCACGAAATGGGACTGCCAGTACGTGGCCAGCGCACCAAAGCCACCTTCCGTAAGGGCTCCTCAGTGGGAGTTAGAAGGAGAAGAAGAGGATAGACCGGAGATGATCACATGGGACATCCCAGAAAATCAAGGAAAAACTACGACACACCATCCCACCCCTGGAACGCCGACCGTATCAAGGATGAAAACCGGTTGGTGAACAGATACGGACTTAAAAACAAGAAAGAGATCTGGAAGGCGGAGACCAAGATCCGCAGGTACCGGAGGGAAGCCCGAGTACTCCTGGGTACTGAAAGCGAACAGACCCAGAGGGAACGGGAACAACTCCTGGGCAGTCTGACGCGGAACGGAATCATGGCCGAGTCATCAAAACTGGAAGACGTTCTGGACTTGACTGTGGAGGACGTGCTGCGCCGCCGCTTACAGACCATGGTCCACAAACAGGGACTGGCCCACACCGTGAAACAGGCCCGTCTCATGGTGGTCCACGGACACATAGCCCTCCAGGGGAGGAAAATAAACTCCCCGGGTTACCTGGTGAAGCGTGGAGAAGAAGAGCACATCGGGTTCTACCCGGGCTCACCCATGGAACAGCAGATAAAAAAGCCCACCCAGGAGAATAAGGGTGGAAAGGAATAATAACAGGTGATAAATATGGCTGAAAGAAAAGAGAAATGGGGAGTAGCCAACGTGTACTCGTCCTTCAACAACACCATCATCACCATCACCGACCTCACTGGAGCAGAAACCATAACCCAGTGGTCTGGTGGTAAGGTGGTGCGTGCCGATCGACAGGAATCATCACCATTCGCTGCCATGGAAGCAGCCAGTCGTGCTGCTGATGACGCTAGGGAAAAAGGATTCACAGGTTTACACATAAAAGTCCGAGCACCAGGAGGCAACGGACCCCGCACCCCTGGACCAGGAGCCCAGGCAACCATCAGGGCCCTGGCACGGGCTGGAATGAGGATAGGAAAAATTGAGGACGTCACCCCCGTACCCCACGATGGAACGGGACGACCCGGTGGCAAGCGGGGTAGAAGGGTCTAACTAAGTAATGATGTGTCTAGAATGGAGATAGAAATCATAAGCCAGGACAACCAGGAACTGGTGTTTAGGATTGAAGGGGTGGAAGTGTCCCTGGTCAACGCCCTCCGGAGGATAGTCATGGTGGAGGTACCCACCCTGGCCATCGAGGAGGTGCTGTTTCTGAAAAACGAAGCCCGCATATTCGACGAAGCCCTGGCCCACCGGCTGGGGATGGTGCCCCTCACCACCGACCTGGAAGCAATAACCCCCCGGGGAGAATGCGACTGTGGAGATCACTGCTCCCGTTGCAGTGTTTCCTTGACCCTGAAGGGTAAGGGACCCAAGACCTTGTACTCCGGGGACCTGGAATCATCGGATCCCCAGGTCAAACCAGTCCTGGACACCATACCCCTGGTGAAACTCCAGAAAGGTGAGGAAGTGGAACTGGAGGCCATAGCCCAGCTAGGAACAGGAATAGAACACGCCAAATGGCAACCCACCACCACCTGTGCCTACAAGAACTACCCCCAGATCACCATTGACCAGGATAAGTGCGAGGCCTGTGGACTCTGCGCCCAACAGTGCCCCCGGGGTGTGTACTTCTTTGATGAAAAGGAGAACAAGATCCAAGTGGTGGACCTGGAAAACTGTTCCATGTGCCGCACCTGCTCCAAGGACTGCCCTAACCAGGCCATAACCGTGGAGGGACTGGGGGATAAATTCATATTCCGCATAGAATCCGATGGATCATTACCCCCCTGGGAAATCCTCACCACTGCCTGTGATATACTGTTCCAGAAGGCAGAAAAGATCCTAGACTATTTATAACAAGGAGGAAGTTTAAAATGACTAAAACTAACCCTCAGATCATGCGAATCATAGAGATCCTCAAGGAAAGATCGTACCAGGAAGGGGCCGCCCTGTGGAAGGAAGTGGCCCGGCGCCTGGAGAAGCCCACCCGCCAGGGTGCGGAAGTAAACCTCAGCCGGATAAACCGGCACAGCTCCCCAGATGAGACGGTGCTGGTGCCGGGTAAGGTGCTGGGGAGTGGCAGCCTGGACCATAAGGTCCGGGTGGTGGCCCTGGACTTCTCCCAATCCGCAGCTGAAAAGATAATCGGAGCCGGAGGCGAATGCCTGGATATCTATCAACTCTTGGAAGAAAACCCCCAGGGAAGTGGGGTAAGGATGATTGAATAAAAGAAGGTGTATTATAAATGATTATTGATGGAGAAGGACTGATACTGGGCCGACTGGCCAGTATCGTCAGTAAGAAACTCCTGGATGGAGAGGAAGTAACCATCCTCAACTCGGAGAAGATCATCATCTCCGGTACCAAGGACTGGGCCTACGCCAAGTACAAACAACGAATAGACCGGGCCAGCATCTCCAACCCCCGGAGGATGGGGCCTAAATACCCCCGACGACCCGACGACATATTCCGCCGGACAGTGCGAGGCATGCTGCCCTACAAGCAGGCCAAGGGCCGTGAGGCCTACAAGCTCCTGAAGGTCTACCTGGGCATTCCCCAGGAGTTCCAGGGACAGGAACTGTCCCCAGTGGAGGAAGCAGTACCCTGCAACGTGGCCAAATCAGTGGAGCTGGGAAAACTATCCCAACTACTAGGAGCCAAATTTTAGATTTAAAGGTGTTAACCATGAAGAAGGTAATCCATACCAGTGGAAAAAGAAAAACAGCCATTGCCCGGGGCAAAGTCCGGGAAGGAAAGGGCCGGGTGCGAATCAACAAGTTACCCGTAGAGTACTACCACCCCGAGCTGGCCCGACTCAAAATCAAGGAACCCCTCACCCTGGCCGGTGACCTGGTGGACCAGGTGGACATCGACGTACACGTGGTGGGTGGCGGAGTAATGGGACAGGCCGAAGCAGCCCGCATGGTAATTGCCAAGGGACTGGTGCAGTGGACCGGGGACATGGACCTCAAGGAGAAGTTCAACCAGTACGACCGGACCATGCTGGTGGGTGATCCCCGCCGGACAGAATCCAAAAAGTACGGTGGAAGGGGTGCCCGGGCGCGTCAACAGAAGAGTTACCGATAGAATTAATAACCCCATTATTTTATATTATAAAAAGAGGAAATAATGATTCCCATAAGATGCTTGAGCTGTGGTAAGGTGGTCTCCGCCTACTTCGACGAGTACCAGAAACGGGTCCAGGATGGCGAGGATTCCAAAAAAGTCCTGGATGATCTGGGACTTAAACGTTACTGTTGCCGTCGGATGCTCATATCTCATGTAGAAGTATGGTAGGGGCCGTAGGGTAGCTTGGTCCATCCTCCCAGCCATTGAAGGAAGTTTCTAGTTTCTTCAACTGGAACGGGGATGGTCAAAACACCGGAACGCTGGAGACCCGAGTTCAAATCTCGGCGGCCCCATTTAAATTCATTTAGATAACTAAGGAAAAAATTCACCTAATTTTAGGAGAATGGAGAGAAAATGACTAAGAGTAAACTCACCCGCTTTGAGAGGGCTAGAATTATCGGTGCCCGGGCTTTACAACTCTCCATGGGGGCTAAACCCATGGTGGAAGTAACCGGTTCACTGGACCCCATTGACATCGCCATCCGGGAGCTTAAAGAGAACGTGATTCCCCTGGAAGTCCGGCATGGCCCTGAGTAAGCCCACTTAATAAGCCTGAAAACCCTAATAAACAGTTATTTTTATGAAATGAGGTGTTTTTGTGGACAGTATTATTGAAGACATCCGGGTTAGAAAAATTTTAGACAGCAGAGGAAACCCCACCCTGGAAGTGGATGTCATCACCTGGAACGGATTTGGAAGGGCAGCCGCACCCAGCGGTGCCAGCACCGGATCCCGTGAAGTGGTGGCCTTCCCAGAAGGAGGGGTTGATAAGATAATAGGAGAACTAGAGGACGTTATATCCACGGAGCTCATCGGCCTGGACGCCGAGGACCTCAGGGAGATCGACCTGGTTTTAAAGGAAATAGACGGCACCGAGAACCTATCCTCCCTGGGGGGTAACACCACCGTGGCGGTGTCCATGGCCACTGCCAAGGCCGCGGCATCCAGTTACAACCTACCCCTCTACCGGTTCCTGGGCGGAAACCTCCCCACCAGCATCCCCTACCCCCTGGGTAACATGATAAATGGGGGAGCCCACGCCGGGAAAAACGCACCGGACATCCAGGAATTCCTGGTACTACCAGTGGGGGCAGAGGACATCACCGAGGCAGTGTTCACCAACACCGCCGTCCACCGCCGCATCCGGGAGAAGATACAAGCCAAGGACAAACTTTTCACCGGAGGAAAAGGTGACGAGGGTGGATGGGCGCCTAACCTCAGCAACCAGGAGGCATTGGAGATACAGGCCAGCTCCTGCAGCGAGGTGAGCGATGAAACCGGGGTGCTGGTGAAGCCCTGCCTGGATATGGCAGCCAGTGAATTCTGGGACCCGGAGAAGGAAAAATATATCTACAGCAAGGAGGGTGTGGAAAGGGACACAGCCGAGCAGGTGGAATACGTGGCAGAACTCATCGACACCTACGGTATGTACTACGTGGAGGACCCCATACAGGAGGGTGATATGGAGGGCCTGGCCCAGCTAACCAGGAAGGCCGGGGACCAGTGCCTTATCTGTGGAGACGACACCTTCGTAACCAACGCCGCCATCCTAGAGGAAGGAATCAGGGTGGGTGCTGGTAACGCCATCATCATCAAGCCCAACCAGATCGGAACCCTCACCGACACCTACCAGACCGTGGAACTGGCCCGAACCCATGGCTACACCCCGGTGGTAAGCCACCGATCCGGTGAAACCACCGACGAGACCATAGCCCACCTGGCAGTGGCCCTTAACTGCCCCATCATCAAGACCGGGGCCCTGGGCGGTGAGAGAATAGCTAAACTTAACGAACTTATACGTATCGAGGAGGAACTCAGCAGTGCCCAGATGGCAGACCTGGAGTTTCTCAGATCCTAGAGTGAAAATGAAATGGAGTGAAGATATTTATGGTTAAAGTAACCATTGACCAAGACAAGTGTGAAGGGGCTGACTGCGCCGAGTGCGTGGATGTGTGCCCCATGGAAGTGTTAATCCTGGATGGCGATAAAGTCGTGGTCCAGAACGTGGAGGACTGCAGCCTATGCGAAGTATGCATGGATGTGTGCCCCAACGAAGCCGTGAAAGTGGAAGACTAAGATGGTCTTTTCATAGTTAATTATTATGAGGTGTTAATTTGTCAGAACTACTAATCCCACTTGATAAGTACCTAGCAGCTGGACTGCACATTGGAACCCAGCAGAAGACCAAGGACATGGAACACTACATCTACCGGGTCCGAACCGACGGACTCTACGTCCTGGATGTGCGTGGAACCAATGACCGTATAATCTCTGCGGCTAAATTCCTGGCCAAGTACGATCCATCCGACATCCTGGTGGTATCCACCCGGCAGTATGGACAGGCCCCGGTACGTAAATTCGCAGAGGTAACAGGGGTAACCGCCATACCAGGTCGGTTCATACCCGGAACCCTAACCAACCCCCAGTACGCCAAGTTCCTGGAACCCAAGGTACTGGTGGTCACCGACCCCCGGAGCGACTTCCAGGCCATCATCGAGGCCAAACAGATTGGAATACCAGTGGTGGCCCTGTGCGACACCGAAAACCTCCTAGGCAACGTGGACATCGTGATACCCGTTAACAACAAGGGAAGAAAGGCCATAGCCCTGGTGTACTGGCTCCTGGCCCTGCAGATGCTCCGTTCCAAGGGAGTCTTAGCTGAGGACGAGGAGTTGGATGTAGCACCCACCGAATTCGAACTCAAGATCTAAAGTACAGGGGGTTTTATATTTGTCCCACACCCGTAAGGCAGCATGGGCCGGTGCCTTCTACGAGGCCAGTCCCCGTGACTTGAAGCGGAGGATCCGCTGGTCCTACCAGCACAGGCTGGGCCCAGGCACCCTACCTGAAGCCAGGGGCCAGGCCCGATCCATCAAGGGACTGGTGGCCCCCCACGCAGGTTACATCTACTCCGGACCAGTGGCAGCCCACAGTTACCTGGAACTGGCCAGGGACGGATTCCCCGAGACATTCATAATCCTAAGTCCCAACCACACTGGCCTCGGCAGCCTGGTGTCCACCATGACCACCGGGGCCTGGGAAACGCCCCTGGGGGTGGTGGAGATAGACTCTGAACTGGCCCGTGAACTCAACCACAGCCCCATCATCGACGACGACCCCACCGCCCACCTGAAAGAGCACAGCATCGAGGTGCAGCTCCCCTTCCTCCAGTACCTGGAGGAGGACTTCCAGATGGTGCCCCTCACCATGATGATGCAGGATCTGGAGACCAGCCAGGAGGTGGGGGAAGCAATCCACCAGGCTGTAAAGGCCACAGGGAGGGATGTGGTGGTACTGGCCAGCACCGACCTCACCCACTACAAAGCCCAGGAGGTGGCTGCCATGGAAGACCAAAAAGTACTCCAGGCCCTGGAGAAACTGGATGAGGTGGCCATGCAGGAAGTGGTGGAGAAGTACAACGTGAACATGTGTGGCTATGGACCAGTGGCCGCCACCCTAACCGCCACCAAGTTAATGGGAGCAACCCAGGCCCAGGTGCTTAAATACGCCACCAGTGGAGAGACCAGCGGCAACTACCAGGAAGTGGTGGGATACGCCGCGGCGGTGATACGCTAAGGGGAATATTGAGCATGAGAGCCGTGGCAAAAGCACCAGGCAAGATCATTCTTTTTGGAGAACACGCCGTGGTCTTTGGCAAACCAGCCCTGGCCATGGCTGTCAACTGCCAGGCCCGGGTGGAGATCAGAAGGGTGGAAGAGGAACACATCCAGATCACCGTACCAAGCCTGGATGTGACAGGCACCATCAAAGGCGATGGAGTACTGGAATGCTCCGGCACAGGGAAGCAGGGTATACTGAACTACATCCTCCAGTCCATCCAACTGGCGGAGCTGGAGGGTGGACTGGAAGTCCATGTGGAACTGGAGATACCCATAGGGGCAGGTATGGGGAGCTCCGCCGCCGTCACAGTAGCCACCCTGGCAGCCCTAGCTAAGCTAGAGGGCCAGGCCCTGGACAGGGGTTTACTAGCCCAGCAGGCCCACCAGGTGGAGCAGCTGGTGCAGGGTGCAGCCAGCCCCCTGGACACCGCAGTATCAGCATACGGGGGCCTGGTGCACCTCAACAGGGATGGGGAAGTGGAGAACCTGGAAGTACCTGGCCCGTTACCCCTGGTGGTGGCCTGCACCAGCAGCCGGGGAAACACCGGGGAACTGGTGGCAGGTGTCCGCCGGAAAAGGAGCCACTACCCAGGGGTGGTGGACCCCATCCTGGAAGCCATGGAACAGATCACCATCCAGGCCAGGAAGGCCCTGCTGGATGGGGAAAAAGAAGTTGTAGGGGGCCTGATGAACATCAACCACGGATTACTAGACGCCCTGGGTGTTAACACCATGGAACTCTCCACTATGGCCTACCAGGCACGGGCTGCCGGGGCACTGGGCTCCAAGATCACTGGTGCCGGGGGAGGAGGGGCCATCATTGCCTACGCCCCGGAGCACTTCGACGCCGTTTTAAGTAAACTGCGAGAGGAGGAGGAAGCCTTCCCAGTGGAACTTTCCAGAGTGGGAGTGGAGCTGGAGTAGGAAAAAACCACCCAACAGGTACCATGATAAAATGATCATACTCAAACTAGGGGGCAGCGTCATCACCAGGAAGGAGGAAAAACAGCCCACCCTCCACCAGGAGAACCTGGCCCGCATCAGCCAGGAGATCGCCAACTCCGGGGTGAAGGACCTCCTCATAGTACACGGCGCCGGGTCCTACGGACACCGCCACGCCTACCACTACCAGATCGGAGCCCCCATACTGGATGGGGAGGATCTGGCCCGTAAAAGACTGGGCTTCAGCATCACCCACCAGGGGGTGCAGGAGCTTAACCTGGAAGTGTGCCGGGCCCTTCTAGACCAGAAGATCCCTGCAGTACCCTTATCACCATCATCATTCATTCACACTCATCATAAGAGAATAGAGGAATTCGAAACAGACCTAATAGGACAGTACCTGGAATTGGGCCTGGTACCCGTACTCTACGGGGACGTGGTCCTGGACCAGGACTTGAAGATTAAAATGGCAGTGCTCAGCGGAGACCAGATCCTGCAGTACCTGGCCCAGCAGCTAGGGGCGGAGCAGGTTATCCTGGGCACTGACGTTGACGGAATTTACAACAGGAACCCCAAAACCCATCCCAACGCCCAGCTCATACCACTGGTAACCTCACTGGACGATGTGGACTTCCTGGAGGGAGCCCACACCATGGACGTCACCGGGGGTATGGGTGGAAAAGTGAAAGAACTCTTACAACTAGCCGAGGAAGAGGTGGAGTCCCAGATTATCAACCTTAACGTGGAGGGACTCCTGGAAAGGGCGCTTATGGGAGACAAGGTACCGGGTACCTGGATAAAAAAAAGACCAATGAAGGAATAAGAAAATATGATTTCAGACAGAAAACTGGAGCACCTGCGCTTGTGCCTCCACTCCGATGTGGAGTACCATAAAAAAACCGGACTGGAAGATGTGGAACTGGTCCACCGGGCCCTGCCCGAGCTAGACCTGGGAGACATTGACCTCTCCCTGAATTTGCTGGGCAAAAAAATGGAAGCCCCACTCATCATCACCGCCATCACCGGGGGACACCCCCAATCCCGGGAGGTGAACCGGAAACTGGCCAGCGCCGCCTCCCAGCACGGCATAGGCATGGGACTGGGCAGTCAACGGGCTGGTATAGAAAACCCGGAACTAGAAAGCACCTACACCGTGGCCCGGGAGGAGGCACCGGACACCCTGATCTGGGGGAACATCGGAGCCGCCCAGCTGGAACTGGCCCCAGCCGCAGTGGAGATGATGGAACTGGATGCCCTGGCCGTGCACCTCAACCCCTTACAGGAGGCCATACAACCCGAGGGCGACCTGGATAGCCAGGGATACCTGGACCGCATCCAGGAAACAGCCAGGTCCCTGGACTTGCCCCTGGTGGTTAAGGAAACCGGGGCCGGGATACGTGGAGAAGAAGCCCACCTCCTGGAGCAGATGGGCGTGGCTGCCCTGGACGTGGCCGGGGCTGGGGGAACCAGCTGGGCCGCGGTGGAGGCCTACCGTTCCCGGGACAAGGGCCTGGGGGAACTCTTCTGGGACTGGGGGATACCCACCGCCGCTTGCACAGTGGAGGCGGTTAAGACGGTGCAGATACCAGTCATATCCTCCGGGGGTATACGCAGCGGACTGGACGCTGCTAAGGCCCTGGCACTAGGGGCCAGTGCCGTTGGAATAGCCCTACCAGCACTTAAGGCCTGCTACCAGGGGGAGGAAACCCTGAACACTTACCTGGAACGTTTCCTAAGGGAGCTCAGGGTGGCCATGTTCCTGGTGGGGGCCCGTAACCTGGAGGAACTGAAAAGGGCTGATCTGGTCCTTAAGGGGGGAACCCGGGACTGGCTCAGAGAAAGGGGATATGAAACCCAGCACTACGCAAGGAGGTCATGGTTATGAGTGTGGAAGTAATAGCTGTAGGAGGCTACGAGGAAGTGGGTAAGAACATGTCCGCAGTGAAGGTGGGGGAGGAGATCATCATCTTCGACATGGGCATCAACCTGGACCGGATACACATACACGAGGACACCGTCATCGACCGGATGCACAGCCTGGATCTCATTGAAAGGGGGGTTATCCCTGATGACACCCTGATGAAGGAGGTGGATGGTAAGGTGCGGGCCATAGTATTCAGCCACGGCCACCTGGACCACATCGGAGCAGTGGCCAAACTGGCCCACCGCTACGAGGCACCCCTCATCGGCACCCCCTACACCCTGGGCCTGGTGGAGCAGCAGATCCGGGGGGAGAAGAAGTTCAAGGTGAACAACCCCCTCCAGGTCCTGAACCCAGGGGAGAAGTGCCAGATATCACCAGACATCACCCTGGAATTCGTACGAACCACCCACAGCATACCCCAAACCGTTAACCCCGTCCTCCACACCTCGGAGGGTATCATAGTCTATGCTATGGACTTCAAATTCGACGACCACCAGATGATATCTCCACCCCCAGATTACCAGCGCCTCCGGGAGCTGGGACGCCAGGGGGTGCTGGCCCTTATAGTGGAAACCACCCGGATGACTGATAAGAAGGAGGAGAAAACCTACAGCGAGAAGATCGCCAGGGTAGCCCTCCGGGACATCATGAAGCAGCCTATGCAGGAGAAGAACGGACTCATAGTCACCACCTTCTCCAGCCACATCGAACGTATACAGGCCATCTGCAACATAGCCCAGGAAAGCGAACGCGAAATCCTACTACTAGGGCGGAGTATGGAGCGCTTCGGAAGCATAGCCGAGAAGATGGGACTTTTGAAGCTCCCGGACAACGCCCATGTCTACGGCAGCCCCAAGGCCGTGAACAGGGCCCTGGCCCGGGTGGAGGATAAACGGGAGAACTTCATCATTGTGGCCACCGGCCACCAGGGAGAACCCGACGCCCTACTCCCCAGGATAGCCAGTGGCAAGACCCAGTTCAATGTCCAGCGCGACGACAACGTGGTTATCTCCGCCCCCATCATACCCAACCCCCTGAACGTGGCCAACCGCAGCTTCATGGAGCGAAGACTTAAAGGCAGCGGTGCCAGGATATATACTAACGCCCACGTCTCAGGACACGCTGGACCCGAGGACCACCGGGACTTCATACGCATGCTCAACCCCCAGCACATCATACCCGCCCATGGCCACCTGGAGATGATATCCAGCTACACTGAACTGGCCGAGGAGGAGGGCTACAAGCTGGGTAACGATATCCACATCCTGCGAAACGGGCAGGCACAAGTATTCAATGGGGGAGTTTAATTGGAAGTAGTAGACATACTGGACAAGTACTTAAGCCAAGTGCAGGGTGAGATCAAAACCGCCCTGTCCACTGTGGAACCAGACGAACTTAAAGAGGCATCCCTGCACCTTTTCAATGCAGGGGGTAAGATGATCCGCCCCGCCCTGGCCATACTATCAGCCGAGGCTGTGGGGGGCAGTGCAGAGCACGCCCTGAAGGCCGCGGCGGCGGTGGAGCTCATCCACACCTTCAGCCTCATCCACGACGACATCATGGATCAGGATGAGAAGCGAAGGGGCCAGCCCTCGGTGCACAAGATCTGGGGGGAGGCCATGGCCATCCTAGCCGGGGACACCCTCTTCTCCAAGGCCTACGAAACAGTGCTGTGGACGGAAACAGACGGGATGGACAGTCGCCTGGTGGTGGGGGCCCTGCAGACCGTGGCTGATAGTTGTGTGAATATCTGTGAGGGGCAGGCCCTGGACATGGGCTTCGCCGACCGCCTGGCCGTGTCAGAGGAGGAGTACCTCCACATGATCTACAAGAAAACCGCCGCCCTCATCGCCGCCGCCACCCGCTCCGGCGCCATACTGGGTGGTGGAAGCGAAGAACAGGTAGAGGCCCTGGCCGAGTATGGGAGGCTTATTGGCCTGGCCTTCCAGATACAGGACGACTACCTGGATGTGACAAGCGACGAGGACAACCTGGGGAAGCCAGTGGGCAGTGACATCGCAGAGGGGAAAAGAACCCTACTGGTGGTGCATACCCTGGAGAAGGCCAAACCCCAGGACCGGGACGAGCTCATCCGGATCCTGAGGGAGAAAAGCGACCAGAGCGTAGCCCGGGCTATAGAGATCTTCCAGGAGTATGGGAGCATAGACTACGCCCATGACATCGCCCTGGGCAACGTGGAAAAGGCCAAGAAACTACTCCTGATCCTGGAGGACACCCCGGCCCGGGAGGCCCTGATGAAGCTGGCAGACTTCGTACTGGAGAGAAGCCACTAATGTTCACATGTAGGGGGGGCCGGGATTAACATGAAAGAGTCCCCCCTATTTATTCTGATTAACTAATTCTTAGGTGGATAGCGATGGATGATGATGATCTACGTCAACTGGTCTTTAAGTACGCCCTGGTAAATGCCACTGGCCACTCTGGACAGGCCCGGAATGGGGCGGTCATGGGCATGATCATGGCCCAGCACCCTGAACTGCGCAGCCAGGCCAAAAGGATAGGACCCCTCACCAGCCAGGTGGTGGCCCAGGTCAACCAGATGTCCCAGATGTCCCAGGAAGAGAAGCTGGAAGAACTGGGCGGACACCAGGCCCCGGAGAAAAAAGGGGAGGGGGAGAGGGAACTGCCCCCACTACCCGGTGCCGAGGATGGGGTGGTGCTGAGATTCGCCCCTAACCCAAGCGGACCCCTCCACATAGGCCATGCACGGGCCGCCATCCTGAACCAGGCCTACCAGGAACGCTACGGTGGCAAGCTCATACTCCGGGTGGAGGACACCGACCCCCGCCGGGTGTACCCCCCAGCCTACAAGATGATCCAGGAGGACCTGGCCTGGCTGGGAGTTGAGTGGCAGGAGGAGGTGGTGCAGAGCCAGCGCCTGGAAATCTACTACGAAGTGGCAGAGGAGGCCATCCTGGCTGGGGCGGCCTACATGTGCACCTGCCCCGGGGATGAGTTCAAGAAACTCAAGGACTCTGGAGTGGCCTGCCCCCACCGGGGGATGAGCCCCCAGGAGAACCTAAACTTATGGGAGAAGATGCCTGAATACGGGGAGGGAGGGGCAGTTTTAAGGATCAAAACGGATCTGGAACATAAAAACCCGGCCATCAGGGACTGGGTGGCCATGCGCATCGTGGACCACCCCCACCCCCTCCTGAAAGATAAGTACCGGGTGTACCCAATGATGAACTTCTCGGTGGCAGTGGACGACCACCTACTGGGGGTGAGCCACGTACTACGGGGCAAGGACCACCTGGCCAACACCGAGAAGCAGGGCTACCTCTACCGGCACCTGGACTGGGAGGAGCCCCACTACACCCATTATGGACGGCTCAAGATGGAGGACATGGCCCTGTCCACCTCGAAGGCTAAAAAAGGCATCGACGAGGGAGAGTACACCGGCTGGGATGACCCCCGCCTGGGAACCCTGCGGGCCGTCAGACGCCGGGGGATACAGGCCCAGAGCATCCGGGAGCTCATGATGGAGATTGGAGTTAAAAGCGCTGACACCACAGTATCTTGGAAGAAGATCTATGGTTTGAATCGTAGCCATCTGGAGGAGGTGAACCGCTACTTCCTGGCCACCCCCGCCAGGCAAGTTAAGATCCTGGGACTGCCCAGGGAGGCTAAAGGGCCTGTGGAGAGGCCCCTGCACCCGGACCACCCTGAAAGGGGTATGAGGACCCTGAACTTCGAGGACAGGATCTACCTGTCCTCCACTGACATACCAAAAAAACCGGGGCAGGTGGTGCGGCTCATGGACGCGGTGAACATCACCTTCCAGGAAGGAGAAGCCCGTTACCACAGCACCAGCCTGGAGGAAGCCCGGGAACACGGTGCATCCATTGTGCAGTGGGTGCCCATGCGGGAGAAGAAACTGGTGGAGATGGTGATGCCCGATGGCAGTGTACAGACAGGGTACGCCGAGGCCGACACCTACCAGCAGGAAGAGGGAGACGTGGTCCAGTTTGAGAGGGTGGGATTTGCCTGCCTGGATGAGAAGTACCTGGGCAAGATGACCTTCTACTACGCCCATAAATAATAGGATAGGAGAAAATGAGTATGGCGATAATAAACGAGAACTACCTGCTTCTAAAAAGCAGCTACATCTTTTCAGAAATAGCCCAGAGGGTGGAAAAGTACGAGAAAGAAAACCCGGAAGCCCGGGTAATCAGGATGGGCATCGGAGACGTGACCCTGCCCCTGCCCCGGGCAGTGGTGGAAGGATTTAAAGAAGCAGTGGAAGAGATGGGGGAGAAGGATAGCTTCATGGGCTACGGGCCTGAACAGGGCTACCATTTCCTAGTTGAGGACATCATCAAACACGACTACCAGGCCCTGGGCATCCAGCTATCACCGGATGAGGTGTTCATCAGTGACGGGGCCAAGTGCGACACCGGCAACATCCAGGAGATCTTCGGACTGGACAACACCGTGGCAGTGACCGACCCGGTGTACCCGGTCTACGTGGAGAGCAACGTCATGGCTGGCCGCACCGGACCCATGGATGATGATGGTCACTACCAGAACCTGGTGTACCTGCCCTGCACCTCTGAGAACAACTTCATACCAGAGTTACCATCACAGAAGGTGGACCTCATCTACCTGTGCTACCCCAACAACCCCACAGGCACCGCCCTCACCAGGGAGCAACTCAAAACATGGGTGGACTACGCCAGGGACCACAAAGCAGTCATCTTATTCGACGCAGCCTACGAGGCCTACATCACCAAGGAGGACATACCCCGGAGTATCTATGAGATCGAAGGGGCCAGGGAGTGTGCCATCGAATTCAAGAGCTACTCCAAAAGTGCGGGCTTCACTGGGACCCGCTGTGCCTACACCGTGGTGCCTAAAGAACTGGTGGCCTACGACAAAAATGGAAATGAACACGACTTGAACAGCCTCTGGAACCGCAGGCAGAGCACCAAATTCAACGGGGTCTCCTACCCGGTGCAGAAGGCAGCCCAGGCCACCTACACCCCCCAGGGCAGGGAGGAGATAAAGGAGAACGTAGCCTACTACATGGCCAACGCCCGGATCATCAGGGACGGCCTGGAAGAGATGGGCCTGGAAGTCTACGGTGGAATTAACAGTCCCTACATCTGGGTGAAAACCCCCAAGAACATGACAAGCTGGGAGTTCTTCGACCTCCTCCTAGAAGAGGTGCAGGTGGTGGGAACACCCGGCGTAGGGTTTGGACCCAGCGGCGAGGGTTACTTCCGGATCACCGCCTTCAACACCCTGGAGAACACTGAAGAGGCCATGGAGAGAATGGGGAGATTGGAATTCTAAAGCTAGGGGAGGAAGATCCCAACCAAAAAAAATGGGGTAATGGTTTCAAAAAACATTTTTTTAAAGACTGGTGGCTATACCACCACCCCCATACATTGGGCTGGTAACTTCCCCCCTAAACTGGCCACCTCCTATCTTTGATGAATGGGTGCTCAGTGGAAAATTACTACTCAAACTGCATCCTTCAGAAAAAACAAAGCTCGAGCCATGAACTGGTGGGCAAGGCCGAACAAGAAACATTTTTTTTAGAGGGTTTCTACACAAATTTTTCCTGATAAAACCGTACTATAAGTAAAAAAGAGGGACACATCCCCCCCTTTTTTTGGAAACATTATCTAAGGACCACCAAAATGGGCCCTCATAAAATAAAAAAAATGGTGCCGGGATTTATAACAAAATCCCTGACAATCCCTTAGGAACTCTTGATTACTACTCCATTAACTGAGTTGGAGGTTGCGTAATATCTCTGTGCATATCCATTGGCTTTGTAGTCGTAGTTCACCCATTTACCGTTACTGTATACCTGTACTGATCTGTGCCGGCTGGATTGGCTGGTGGCGTACTGGATGATCCGGGCCTTGCTTCCAGATGAGGTTATCTTCTGGTATAGGTAGGCACTGTTATCCCAGCAGTCCCCAATTCCTCTACCACCACTACTGCGGTACACGGTTCGGAAGGACTTAGCGTAGGCTCTTTTCTTGGCACTGGTATGGCTATTTTGTTTCTTTCTAGACACGCTTTGGCTTTTCTTGTTTCTGCTGGATAGGCTGCTGTCACTTTTCTGGGATGTGCTGCTCTGGCTTTCACTGTAGGCCTGGACCTGGGCCAGGTACTGGTCCCATTTTTCCATGGCCTTCTTGGTTTCGTCCCCAACTACTCCGTCTATCTGTATTCCTGCTTCTTCCTGGAAGATGCGCACGGCCTCTTCAGTGTCGCTACCGAAGTTTCCATCTACAGATCCAGTGTAGTATCCGTAGTCGTAGAGCCACTCCTGAACTTCTTTGACCTGGTCACCGGTTGCTCCCAGCTTCAGTTCGTCTGGATTGTCTCCCAGGATCTCATCGGTACTGCTACCAAAGGGTTTCTGTTCCTGGAGAATGTTTTTCACTTCTTTGTTTTCATCCCCGGTTACTTGGGGGTTAATTATATCCTTGACATATTTGTTTTCACTATTCTGGTCCTGCACAGCACCCGCGAGGGGAATGGCTGCCAAGACTAGGGACAATGCAAACAGCATTGTAACTAAGGGTTTTCTATTAATTATACCGCCTCCGCGTCCCTGGTCAATAAACTGACCCGGGACATTGACATTCCTCTATCACTTGATCTTCACTTATAAAGACTTCGGTTTAATTTCCAAAAAGGGAAGCTGCCAGAACCTATTTTACGAAAATAAGCCTTATCTTATCCTTTCCAAAGGATGTTAAATGGATACTTCCTATCCGCGCCGGGTTTGACTAATACTCCGCCAATCAATTCCTGTTTAATCTAAATGGCTCGGAATAAACCATTTTCCCAGGGGGTGGTGGTGATGGTGGGTGGTATAGGGGGATCAGTGCCTTTATCTGATAACAGGGATGGATAAGTGCCTATTTTAGTGGAATAAAACCGAAATTAATCCACATCACCGGCTAAGGACTTGTATGGTTCTTTTTTTATATTTCTGCTTCACTCTAGGGGAAATCGATTCCGGGCCCATTAATATGGGAGTAGATAATGGATAATAACTCCTTAAATCTGGATAACAAACACGAAATCCCTAGATAAAATTTATCATAATAAACTAAGAACCGAATAATATATATAGAGCCTTAACCCTCTAATTATTAAGTATAGATAGAGTAGATGGATTAATACCATGATAAATTATGATCCTAGGAGGATCTGGTGAAAACATGCCGATTTGTATGGTGGCTAATCACACCATCCCCTAAATTATACACACTCCAGTGATGGATGATGATCAAATTCACTTCTCCGTGTTAGAGACCTGTATGGGGGCGAAATGGGTTAATACCCTGCATTTAGGAGTTGGGATCAAACCCAACTTATCCCCCCTGTCCTATGCCCCGTGGAGGCTTTATTCTAAAAAAAACCATGACTCTTAACTACCGGAACACCATTTCCCCATTGTGATATGGAAAATCTTTTATGAGGGGTGTTCCAATATATGAGAGGTTTGAAGTTTCTAGTAAAACATTGAGTGATACCATGACTTGTAACATATTAGTTGGTGGCAGCTGGGGAGATGAAGGCAAAGGAAAATGCATCACCTACCTGTGCTACAAAGACCAACCAGACATCATCGCCCGAGCCGGTGTGGGCCCTAACGCTGGCCATTCCGTGGAATTTCATGGGGACAAGTATGGCCTGCGCATGATACCCTCGGGATTCGTCTACACCGGAGCCCGCCTCCTCATAGGAGCAGGGGTGCTGGTGGACCCCGAGGTGTTCCACTACGAACTGGACTACCTGAACAAGTACCAGGTGAAGGGACGAACCTTCGCGGATATAAGGTGCAGCATCATCGAGCCCAAACACAAGGAGCAGGATAAGGCCTCCGAGTACCTGGCCAAGAAGATTGGCAGCACCGGCACAGGCTGCGGACCAGGAAACCGGGACCGGGTTATGCGGGTGGCCAAGCAGGCCAGGGACTGGGAGAGTATGGAGGGCTTCACCGCCGACGTGCCCCTGGAGGTAAACACAGCCCTGGATGAGGGTAGGGATGTATTCATAGAGGGCAGCCAGGGCTATGGCCTCTCCCTCTACTACGGCACCTACCCCTTCGTAACCAGCAAGGACACCACTGCCTCCACCGCCGCTGCGGACATCGGAGTGGGCCCCACCCGCATCGATGAGGTTATAGTGGTCTTCAAATCCTACACCACCCGGGTGGGAGAGGGACCCTTCCCCACCGAGATAAAACAGGACGAAGCCGAGAAACGGGGACTGGAGGAATACGGCACAGTCACGGGACGCAGACGCCGGGTGGGTGAGTTTGACATGGACTTCGCCCGGGAAAGCTGCATGACCAATGGAGCCACCCAGATCGCCCTGACCTGTGTGGACCGGATCTACCCGGCCTGTGAAAGGGTGAAGGACTACTCCCAACTCTCAGGTGAGGTTAAACGCTTCATAGAGGATATCCAGGACGCTACAGGGGTGCCGGTGACCCTCATAGGCACCGGGCCAGACATGGAAGACATTGTGGACATCCGGGATGAACTACTATAGACCTGTTGGACATGCTGTTGATCACATTGGAGGCCACTGTGCAGATCCAGACCAGCCCTACACCCATGGCGGAACTGTGATCTTCCACTGCCACCAAAAAGAGGGGAGGCGATTAGAATAAAGGTGTTCATTTTAAGCAGCGGATCCTATGGCAGCCGGGTGGTGAACCACCTGGCAGACCAGGGACTGGCCCAGAACATGGTGGCCCTGGAGGAGATACCCCAGGATCTGCCGGAATTTATAGATGACGTGGAGGAATATCTACCAGCCCACCTCCCAGAATCGGATTTAATCTTGGCAGTAGGCCTCTATGGTGATATAAATCTACTGGTACCAATCATCGCCCAGAAAACAGGGGCCAAGTCTGTGATCATACCCATCCACGACCCAGCCCAGCTACCACCCGGACTTTTAAGGGAGGTGGAGGAAATAGCCCCTGATATTAAGATGGTCTTCCCCCGCCCCTTCTGCATACTGGAACCAGTAGGGGACCCCTACATTGACGAGTTCGCGGCGAGGTTCGGCAAACCAGTGGTGGAGGTGGAGGGCGATACCTACGTTAAGAAGATCAAGGTACTAAGGGGAGCGCCCTGCGGCTGCACTGATTACATAGCCCAGGAGATGGAGGGCTTCCCCCTGGAGGAGGCTGAATTGGAGACGGGTAACAAGTTCCACAACTACCCCTGCCTGGCCAGTATGAAGGAGGACCCCCTAGCAGGTGATACCTTGATGCACATCGCCGGCTACCAGGCCAAGGAGGCTGTAAAACGCTCCCTGGGCTACGCCATCAGGTCAGCGGTGGTGGACCCTGAGGACTGTGAAGGAGAGGAATGCGACCACCCCTGCCAGGAGCACTGCCCCCAGGTCCGGTGCGGAATCCCCACCATCACCAAGGACGAGGAGGGTAAGGCAGTTATCGACCCAGCCAGCTGCGGACTCTGCGAGATATGCATCCAGAAATGTCCCTACGGGGCCATAGAAATAGAGGAAGGACCACATAAGTGGTAAATTACTATGATAAACAGTAAAACCCTGCGGAATCGGCAGTTCATCCGTGACACCCGAAAAAAAGGCCGAGTGGTCTTCATAGGAGCCGGACCCGGCGACCCGGAACTGGTAACCCGTAAAGGCCACCGCATCATCAAGGAAGCCGATGTCATCATCTACGCTGGTAGCCTGGTTAACCCGGAGATCCTAGCCCAGCACCAGGAGGACGCGGATATCTTCAACAGCGCCCATATGAACCTGGACGAGATCCTGGAGGTCATGGAAAAGGCCACTCAGCAGGGGCTCCTAGTGGCCCGGGTGCACACAGGAGACCCCTCCATCTACGGGGCCCTGGCAGAGCAGATACAGGCCCTCCGGAACAGGAACATCCACTACGAGATCGTGCCAGGGGTGTCCTCACTCTTCGCAGCGGCAGCGGCCGTGGAGGCAGAACTAACCCGACCCGAAGTCTCTCAGACCGTGATCATCACCAGGCCATCAGGCCGCACCCCCAAACCGGAGCGGGAGAGTATCAAGTACCTGGCTGAGCACCAGGCCACCATGTGCATCTTCCTGGGGGTGAAGATGATCCAGAAGGTGGCCCTCCAACTCCAGGAACATTACCCCCCGGAAACTCCAGTGGCAGTGGTGAAACGGGCCAGCTGGCCAGACCAGGAAGTGGTGCAGGGAACATTAGAAGACATAGCCAGCAAGGTGGAAAAGGCGGGTATTGAAAAGACGGCCCTGATCCTGGTGGGAGAAGCCCTCTCCCATGATGAAGTGGTGCCCAGTAAACTGTACCAGGCCGGCTTCAGCCACGAGTACCGGGACCAGTGAATAGAATATCCACTAAGGGTGTGGGTGCCTGGAATGATATTTTTTTTAGTAAGACCCTACTAGTGAAAATGTAACAATATTATTTTAAGTATATGCAATCACAATATAATCTATAGATAAGGTATAAGGGGGTTTAGAGGATTACCGATAGTCCCAGAATATTGATTGTAGAGGATGATGGGCTGATAGCCATGGATATCCAGAAGAGGCTGGAATCCTGGGGCTACGAAGCCCTGGCCATAGTGGACTCCAGTGAAGAGGCCGTTAAAAAGGCCCTGCTCCTGAGGCCGGATCTGATTTTAATGGACATCGTACTGCGGGGGGAAAAGGACGGTATCCAAGCAGTGGAGAAGATAAAAAAGCACGTGGATGTACCGGTGATCTACACCACTGCCTACGCCGATGCCACCACCATGGAACGGGCCAGGGACACCCAACCCGAGGCCTACATAACCAAGCCCTACGACTTCCAGAAGATGAAGGGATTCATCAACATGGCCCTGGAGAAGGGAGCCAAGGTGAAAAGGCTAAAAAAGACCAACAACCAGTGCTGGGTCTTGTTCGAAAAATCGGCCAATGGCATCCTCCTCCTGGAGGTGATAACCGGCCCCGAAGGACACGTCATCGACTTCACCATCGAAGACGCCAACCCCGCCTTCCAGGCCATGGTCCGCCTGAACCGGGAATCCCTACAGGGAGAAAGATACTCCCAGATCTTCCCCATCGAAGAAAAAGACTCACTCCTGGAAGCCATGGCAGAAGCAGCGCTGCTGCGTAAATCCGACCATCTGGAGTACTACTCAGAAGCCCTTAAACGCTACTACGAAGTCATGGTACTCTCCACGGGAAAAAAGGAATTAACGGTGCACTTCACCGACATCACCCCCACCAAGAAATGTGAAGAACTCTTAAGGGAGTCCCAGCACAACTTCCGCAGCCTCCTGGAGAGTGCCGGCTGGGTGTTCTACCGAATATCCATACCTGACGGTCAACTAGAGTACCTATCCCCCACCGTGGAACAACTCTCCGGCTACAGCGTGGAGGAAATCCTGCAACTACCCTACCTCCTCCAGGAGATCGTGCACCCTGACTGGCAGGGCGAGATGGAAAAGACCATGAAACAGGCCCTGGAGGGCCGGGCAGGGAAGACCTACAAGTACCCCATCGTCACCAAAAAAGGCCGGACCCAGTGGATCGAGCAGAACCACCTGGTGGTTAAAGACGAGGAAGGGTCACCAGTGGCACTGGAAGCCGTGATCCGAAGCCCACAGAAGTGAAAATTCATCTACACCATTTGTATCCATGTCATCGATTTTTTTTAACACTAACACCCCCTACGCTCCCTGATGAGCATAATACCAGTAATAGGAAAATACTTATACTAGCGATAACAGAACAACATTGTCGAATGTGAACAATATAATTGTTGTTCATAATCGCTTTTACTATGGAAGTCATTAAGTAAAAGGAGGTGAAAAAAGTGAGAAAAAACATGCAAAAAAGATTAATGCTACTTGGAATTCTCATAACCGTACTAGTAATCGGATTATCAACAACGGATTCATCATACGCCACCGATATGACTGGCACATGGACCAATATGGGTGGAGGAGTTTATAACTCCACTGCAGGCACAGTCGATGTATCGGCTAGTGCAACAGGCGCATGGTCAGGTGTATCAACAGGAACTACCAATACAGACGGTACCTTCTTCAGCAATGGATCAGCAGCCAACCATAATTCTCTGCAATCAACATTCGGATCACGTGGAGGAACAATCACCTTCAACTTCAGTGCCAACATCACCAACCCCGTCCTTCACATCGACAGAATTGGAGGAGCGTCTGGTGGACAATCAACTTCGGCTAGGTTCACAGTGACCTCAGGACAGACTATACAGAGACTAACAGGGCCCAACCACTTTGTGGTATCAGGCAACACCTTCTACCGAACCTCTGGTCAATCAACCAGTGGTACAGAGGCCAGTTGGGACAGCCGGTACGGTACTGCCGCGGGAAGTATACGATTCATTGGAACCTTCGACACCGTCACCTTATCCTGGAACTGCATAGGAACATCCAATGACGACCAACTCGAGTTAGTCTGGGAATTAGAATGTCCAAGGGCAGATCTAACAGTGGACAAGTACCCGAATCGCAACCCCTCTTATTACAATGTGGGTGAAGAGGTTGTCTTTACGGTTACTGCTCGGAATAGTGGGCCTAGTGCTGCTACTGGTGTTGTGGTGACTGATACTCTGCCTGTTGGTTTGACTTTTGTCAGTGCCAGTGATGGTGGGGTG
>ENA-UOUL01000314-UOUL01000314.1-bioreactor-metagenome-genome-assembly--contig:-NODE-314-length-84537-cov-5.664693_pt1 | contig 84537 bp, 66 predicted proteins | sample MGYA00249838_ERZ747220 | MGnify/ENA primary metagenome ERZ747220 (study PRJEB28778, sample SAMN05720191) | bioreactor metagenome | isolation source: Anaerobic biogas reactor | place: USA:Washington... | reverse complement strand
TGCGCGTTCATACCAGCAATTTCAAGATCATCGGGTTTGTGCAACAGGTCGAGCTGGACGAGCTGGTGCGCCTGGGCCGGGAGCGCCGCCTGCCCGTGGTGGACGATCTGGGCAGCGGCACGCTGCTGGACACCAGCCCCTATGGCCTGACCCACGAGCCGACGGTGCAAGAGAGCGTTGCCGCCGGGGCGGATATCGTCACCTTTAGCGGCGACAAGCTGCTGGGCGGCCCCCAAGCGGGGATCATCGTGGGCCGCGGCGAGCTGGTGGAGCGGCTGCGGCGGCACCCCCTCACCCGCGCGCTGCGGGTGGACAAGACCGCCATCGCCGGCATCCAGGCCAATCTGTTGCACTATCTCAAGGGCGAGGCGGCGCGCGAAATCCCCGTCTGGCGCATGATCGCCCTGCCGCTGGCCGAGCTGGAGGCCCGCGCGCAGGCGCTGGCGGCGCAGGCCGCGCGGCTGGGCGTGGCGGCGCAGGTGGTGGACGGCCAGTCGACCATCGGCGGGGGCTCCCTGCCCGGCGAGATGCTGCCCACCAGGTTGGTGGCGCTCCCGGTGCGCGGTGCCGATGCATTGGCTCGCGCGCTGCGCCGCGGGCAACCCGCCGTGGTGGGGCGCATCGAGGATGATCGGCTGCTATTGGACCTGCGCACGGTGCTGCCGGGACAGGACGAGGCGCTGGCCGGCTGCCTGGCCCGGGCGCTGGCGAGTTAGCAAGAGAGAGGAATGCAACCCATGTCTGAGGAGCAGATGCCCGTGGAGACGGGCGCGGAGGCCAGGGCGCAGCTCGAATCGGCCATCAGCGCCCGTCTGGCGACGCTGGATGAGGCGACCTTGCAAGAGCTGGGGCGCTGGGTGGAGGGGGCGAGCGCGCCGCCGAAACAGGCGCCGCTCAGCCGGCGGCAGTTCCTGGGCCAGGTCGCCGTGGGCGGGCTGGCTCTGGTGGCCTCCAACACCGCCACCTCCATAATCGCCCGGAAACAGGCGGCGGAAGAGGCCGCAGCAGAGGCCGCGGGTCAAGTGCGGGCCGAGCTGCAGCCCCGGGTCACCACCCTGCAGGACCTCCTGGCCCTATACGAAAAGCTCGAAAACATCGGGCTGGACGGCTCGCTCCTTGGCAGCCTGACCTCCATTCGGCCGATCTTGCAGGCGGTGCGCGAGGCCAGCAAGATCGTGGTGTTGGGGCTGACGGTGGTCGAGGCGGCGTTGGTCCAGCTCAAAAAGGCCGAGGCGGTGGTGCGCGATGGCATCGCCTTTGTGGAAGGGCTCGTGGATCGGCTGGAGGAAAAGGTGGCGGGGCTGTGGAAGCTGCTGGGCGAGGTGACCGGGGTGGCCGTGCCCATCTCGGACTCGCTCGGCGCCTTTTTCCGCAGCATCCTGGACAAGATCCCCTTTGGCATCGGGGCCAAGATCCAGCAGATCATCGACTGGATCCAGGACCTGGTCTCGGCCCTGCCCGAGTCGCTGGCCGTGATGCGCGCCCAGTTGCTGGGGCCGCTGCGCCTGGATTGGTTCGATGAGGCGTCCGAGAACAACCTGGACGCCAGGCTCGTCAAGCCGCTGCGGGAGGAACTGCTGGCCCCCGCCAAGCGGCTGCTGGCCGAGACGGAGCGCCTGGATAGCGACTGGGATATCCTGGTGCAGCAGCCGATGGATCAGGCGCTGCAGGCCCGCGCCGAGGTTCTCAGCGAGATCAAGGATTTCCGCGCCAACATGGCGGCCTGATAGTTTACCAGATCAGAAAGCGCATCGCAGGTCGGTTCCGCGATGCGCTTTTTGTTGGGGCTTGTCGGTTTACCCGTCCTTGCGCGCCCAGTCGTAGGGGATCTGGTCGGTGTGGGCGGGCAGGCGGTACTCGTCCGGCTGCTGATAGTTGTACATCTCGGTGGGCACGTTGACGATCAGCGCGACCTCTTCGCTGATGCCCTTGAAGCCGTGCATCACGCCCGGCGGGATCTTGACCAGCATGGGGTTCAGCGAGCCGATAAAGAACTCATTGATCTCGCCATGGGTGGGCGACCCCTCCCGGCTATCGTAGAGCACCACCTTGGCCATGCCTTGCACGCAGATAAAGTGGTCGGTCTGAATCTTGTGGTAATGCCAGCCCTTCACCACGCCGGGATAGACGGCGGTGATGTACACCTGCCCGAACTTGTCATACTCTTCCCAGTCGGGGCGCAGCATCTCCATCAGGTATCCCCGCTCGTCCGGGATCACGCGCAGCTTTTTGGTCTTGACGCCCTCGATCACCGCAAGGCCTCCTTCTTGTTAGTTATCGCCCCGCTCACACCAGCCCGAAGGCTCGAAATACCAGCAGCGGGCCGCACAGCCCGACCAGGCCGCCGACGATGGTTTGCCAGCGGGTATGCGCGCCCACCGTGATGCGCGCCCAGGCCACCACCGGCACCAGCAGAAACGAGGGGGCGGCAAAGGGCCCCACCAGGATGGTGAGCATGGTGGAGAGCGCCGTGATGCCGATCATGTGCTGGCTCACCTTCCAGATAAAGGTGATGGCGATGCTGACCACGATGAGCGCCAGCCCCGTGGCAAAGACGGCCTGCAGGGCGCGCGGCCCCTGGCCGAACTGGAGCGCCACCAGCGGCAGCACCGCCGCCAGCAGGGCCATCACGATGAGCGGGAGTTGCACGCGCTCCTCGCGCCGGGTGATGTGCCAGTCGCTGATGCGCCCGCGGCGCCGCTGGTCCAACAGGAACAGGATGGGAAACCCCACGCTGACCGCCAGCACAAAGGCGGCCCAAGCGAGCCCTTCCCACGTCGAGCTGACGCCCTGCATGGCGGCCACCACGAAGACGATCCCCAGCCAATAGATGGGGTTGAGGAAATAGGAGACGAACTTGGCGGAGGCCATCGGCTCGCGCAATTCGGCGATGAACATGGCCAGCAAGATCATGCAGCCGCCGAACAGAGCCCTGGGCTCCAGGCGCTCCCCCATCAGCAAATAGCCAAAGATCGCGGCAAAGACCGGCTCCATGGCGAAAACCACGCCCGTGTGGGTGGGGGTCGTGTACTTGCTGACGCTGTTTTGCACGCCAAAGGCCAGGGCCGTGGCCAGGATGCCGGTAAAGGCGGCGGCGTTGAAAACATCTTGCGGCATGGGGAGGGGGATGCCCCCTTCAAAGTAGGAGGCAACGGCGCTGGCGGCTGCCACAAAGGCGATCTGCACGATGGTCAGGCCCAGCGCGTCGGTGCGGGGGGCCAGGAACCCCACCGCCGTGATATGCGCGCCAAACGAGATGGCGCAGCCCAACACCAGCAGGTCGCCGCGCTGGATCGACAGGTCGCCCTGGAGGGAGACCAGCGCCAGGCCGATGACCGCGACCGCCGTGGCCAGGAGGATTTGGCGCTTGGGCATCCGGCGCGTCCAGATGGCGGCGATGATGGGCACCGAGACGGTCTGCAACCCTGTGATCAGCCCGGCCTTGGTGGCGCTGGTGTACTTGAGGCCGGTGGTTTGCAGCGTATAGCCGGCGAACAGGAGCAGCCCGATGAGCGCGCCCGCGCCCCAGCCCCACCAGCCCAAGGACTTGAGCCGCCGGCCAAAGAGGAGGAGCATCGCCAGCGTGGCCATGCCGAAACGGATGGCCAGAAAGCCAAAGACGGGGTACTTGCCCACCGCCTCTTGCACGGCGACAAAGGTGCTGCCCCAGATCAAGGTCACGAATAGGAGGGCCAGGTCGGCCCTGATTTGTCGCTTGCTCGTCATAGATCTCTCACTCGACCGTCACAGACATGATCGTCAATTGCCCGCCTCGGCCAACCCCGGGTAGTGGCAGATGGCCGCCAGAAGCATCCGCGTCAACAGGACAAGCTCGTCCACCGAGACGTGCTCGTTGCTGGAATGCGCGCCGTGCCCCACGCCCAAGTACCCGGCCGGAATCCCGGCCTCGCGGGTGAGGATGGAGACGTCGCCCACGCTGCGCTGCCCTACCTCCACCAACGGCTGGCCCAAGACATCCTTGGCCGCGGCCTGCAGGACGCGCCGGGCCAGGTTGTCCTCGCCCATGCGGTACCCCTCGCGGGTCTTGCGCAAATCCAGCGAGATGGCCACGTGGTGCTTGCGCGCCATCTCGTCCACCAGTTCCTCGAACTCGCGCTGGATGTCGCGGTGGCTTTTCTCCGGCGCGTAGCGGCGCGTGCCCATGATCCGGCAGGTGGTGGGCAACCGGTTGTAAAAGTCGCCGCCCTCGAAAATGCCGATGAAAATGCTTTCCGGCCCCGTCAGGGGGATGTCCACGCGCGCCAGCTCGGCGTTCCGTTCCAGCAGGCGCCCCACCAGCTCGTGCCCCACCAAGATGGGGTGCGGCGCGCCAGGAGGGGCTTGCAGCTCGTGGACCACCTCGCCCTCGCGCCGGATGACGATTTCGAAGGTGCTTTGGCCCAGCCCCACGACTTCCAGCTCGCGGATGCGCCCCTCGGTGACGATGGCCATGTCGCCGTGGATGCCGTGGGCCACCAGCGCCGAAAGCCCCTCGCCGCGCCCCGTGGGCGCCTCGTGCAGGCCATGCGCCGTCAGCAGCAGGTTACCCTTCAGGCGGGCGCCCGATTCCATCAGCACCCGGGCCGCCTCGGCCATGGCGGTCAGCCCGCTCTTCATGTCCGTGGCACCGCGCCCGTGGATAATGCCATCGCGGCAATAGGGCGCCGCGTGCTCGGCTGGGATCGTGTCCAGATGCCCATCCAGTTGGAGGGTGGGTCCGGGCCCGCCGCGGAGCCGCGCGGCAAGGCTGGGGCTCTTGGGAAAGCGGTCGGCGACGTCGTAGCGCAGTTCCACTTCCAGCCCAATCCGCCGCAAATAGTCGGCGTAATGCTCGGTGACCTGGACCGAATCGCCGGTGGGGCTGGGGATCTGGACCAGGCTTAGCGCCAAATCCTGCAAGCGCTGCGCGCTGATGCGCCCCAAGAGCTCGCCGAGTTGCATGACCCCCTCCTCGCGCCTGATCGCCGGATCATCGCTTGACCGAAAGCGCATTCTAGCATAAAATGCCCCGGAGGTCAAAGCTATCCGTCGGCCAAGCCAACAGGAGGACGCTGCCCATGCCGGAACCAAGTGCTCGGCTATCCCCAGAGCCGCCCGCCGGGTTCGGCGCGCTCTTGCCCCACATGCGCACCGAGGCGCCCGGCCCGCGCTCCCGCGAGCTGGCGACGCTGCTGGAGCGGCACGAAGCGCCCACCGCCTCGACCCTGGCGCGCGGCCAGGTCCCCGTCTTTTGGGAGCGCACGCGAGACGCCAACATCCTCGATGTGGATGGCAACCTGTACGTGGACCTCACCGCCGGTTTCTGCGTGGCGGTGGCGGGGCACTCTAATCCCCGGATCGTGGCCGCGCTGAGCGAGCAGGCCGCCGTCATGATGCACAGCCAGGGCGCCTCCAACCCCAACCCGCTGCGGGCCCGGCTGGCCCAGCGCCTGGCCGAGTTGGCCCCCGGCAACCTCTCTGTCTCGCACCTCGCCAATACGGGGGCGGAGGCCATCGAGGTGGCGCTCAAGACGGCGCGGCTGCACACGGGCCGCAGCATGGTGATCGCCTTCCAGGGCGGCTTTCATGGCAAGACCATCGGGGCGCTGGCCGCCACCTCGCAGAACTATTACCGCGCGCCGTTCCAGGGCGAATTGGGTGGGGTCGTCCACCTGCCCTATGCCTATTGCTATCGCTGCGCCTTTGGGCGTGAATACCCTGCCTGCGACACCTTTTGCGCCGATTACGTGCGGCACGTCATCGAGATGCCCGATTCCGGCGTCGCGGATATCGCTGCCCTGGTGGTGGAGCCGGTGCAGGGGCATGGCGGCTGGATCGTGCCGCCGCCGAGCTTTCTGGCCAAGCTGCGTCGCATCTGCGACGACCACGGCATCCTGCTTATCGCCGACGAGATCATCACGGGCTGCGGGCGCACGGGCCGCCTGTTCGCCGTGGAGCATGCGGGGGTCGTGCCGGACATCTTGACGGTGGCCAAGGGGCTGGCTAGCGGCTTTCCCATCTCGGCCATGATCACCACCCCCGAGATCGCGGCGGCCTGGAAGCCGTTGCAGCATACCAGCACCTTCCTGGGCAACCCCGTGGGCTGCGCGGCGGCCCTCGCCTCCCTGGCCGAGATCACGGAGCGGGGGCTGGTGGCTCGCGCCGCCGAGATGGAGGGGCGTTTCCGGGAGCGCCTGGACCAGATGCAGCGACGCTGCGCCCTGATCGGCGACGTCCGCATCCTGGGCAGCATGGCCGGGATCGAGTTGGTGGAGGATCGCCGCACCAAAAAGCCCGCCGCTGCGCAGGCGGCCCGAGCGGTGGCGAACGCTCTGCAGCGCGGCGTGATGGCGACCAACCTGGGCGGGACCTACCATAACGTGATCAAGATGTCGCCGCCGCTGGTCATCACGTGGGAACAGCTATCGGTGGCGCTGGACCTGTTGGAAGAGAGCGTCCAGCAAGCCGCCTGAGCTCGAGTCGGGGAGATTGAAGGGGAGCGCGAGGCCATGATCATCGAAGTGCGCACGCCGGCGCGAGCGGGGCTGATCGGCAACCCCTCCGACGGCTTTGGAGGGGTCACCATCTCGCTGACCTTTGACGCCTTTTGCGCCACGGTCCGGCTTTGGGAGTCGCCCGAGCTGGACATCCGCCCGTCGCAGCGCGACCGCGCCACCTTTGAAAGCCTGGACGACCTGGTCCACAACGTGCAGAACGATGGCTATTATGGCGGCGTGCGCCTGATCAAGGCAGCGATCAAGGTCTTTTGCGACTATTGCCAGCGCCTGGGCATCGAGCTGGAGCAAAAGAACTTTACCATCGCGTACGATACCGATATCCCTTCCCGGGTCGGGCTGGCTGGCTCCAGCGCCATCGTGACCTCGGCGATGCGCGCGCTGATGCGCTACTATGGCGTGACCATCCCCAAGCAGATCCTGCCCAACCTGATCCTCAGCGCCGAGTCGGACGAGCTCAAGATCGGGGCGGGGCTGCAGGATCGCGTGGCCCAGGTTTATGGCGGGCTGGTCTATATGGATTTCGGCGAAGAGCATATGCGGCGCGGCTTTGGACAGTACGAGAACCTGGACCTCAAGCTCTTGCCGCCGCTGTTCATCGCCTATGACGCCACCTCCTCGGAAGGGACCGAAGTGGTGCACAATCCTCTGCGCGAGCGGTTTCAGAAGGGCGAGGCGGTGGTGGTGGATACGCTGAGCATCATCGCCGGCAACGCGCGCCAGTTCCGCCAGGCCCTGGAAGGGGGCGATCTCGCCGAGATGTATCGCCTCGTGGACGCCAATTTCGACCTGCGCGCCCAGATCATGGGGATTAACCCCCTGCACCGGCGGCTGGTCAACGTGGCGCGACGGGCGGGGGCGGCTTGTCACTTTTGCGGCTCCGGCGGCGCGGTGATCGGCATCTACCGCGATGAGGCGATGTACCGCGACCTGGAAGAGGCGTATGCCAAGATCGGCGTGCCCATCCTCAAGCCGCGGGTCATCGAGTACCCCGAGCTGGGCCCGCATCCCATGAACGCACCCAAGCCCAAGTGAGCAGCGCGCAGCGCTCCCAGAACCCATAAGGAGACTGATCATGCCGAATTACCGATCGTGGCCCTTTGCCGAGGCGGACAAGCTGATTCGCCGGGCGCAGGACCTGGATCCCGCCAAGCCCGTCCGCTTCCAAACCGGCTTTGGGCCGAGCGGTCTGCCGCACATCGGCACCTTTGCCGAGGTGGCGCGGACCACCTGGGTGCGCCACGCCTTCGAAACGCTCGCTCAACGTCCCACGCAGCTCATCGCCTTTAGCGACGACATGGACGGGCTGCGCAAGGTGCCGCTCAACGTGCCCAACCGGGAGATGCTGGCCGAGCATATCGGCAAGCCGCTTTGCCACATCCCCGACCCTTTTGGCTGCTGCGCCAGCTATTCCGCCCACATGAACGCCAAGCTGATCGAGTTCCTGAACACCTACGGGTTCGACTTTACGTTCCAAAGCTCGCAGGAGGCCTATGCGCGGGGCGACTTCAACGAGGGGCTGTCTATCCTGCTCGCCAAGGCGGAGCAGGTGCGCGCCCTGATCGTGCCGACGCTTAGCGAGGAGAACCAAGAGGACTGGTTCCCCTTCTTTCCCATCTGCGAAAACTGCGGCAGGGTTTATACCACGCGGGTGACGGAATATCACCCCGAGGACAACACGCTCGAGTACGCTTGCGATGGCGAGGTGCATGGCGTCATGGGCTGCGGGCACCAGGCGCGCACCTCGATCTTTAATGGCAAGGTCAAGGTCGGCTGGAAGGTGGACTGGGCGCTGCGCTGGTACACCTATGACATCGCCTACGAGATGTACGGCAAGGACCTCATCGAGTCCGCCAGGCTCTCCAGCCGGATCATCGGCGTGATGGGCAAGCGCCCGCCCATCGGCATGGTCTACGAGATGTTCCTGGACCAGGAGGGCCGCAAGATCTCCAAGAGCGTGGGCAAGGGGTTGACCGTGGACGCCTGGACGACCTATGCGCCCATCGAGTCGCTGCTGTACTATTTGATGCAGAGCCCCACCAAGGCCAAGCGCCTCTATTGGGAGATCGTGCCCAAGTGCGTGGACGACTATTTGGGCGAATTGCGCCGCTATCCCGCGCTGGACCCGGAGCAGGCGCCCGACTCGCCGGCCTGGCACATCTATAACCGGGGCCAGGGCGTGCCCGCCTATGGCGCGGGGATCGACTATACCACCGTCAACAACCTGCTTTCTGCGTTGGCCACCGACTCGGCGGACCTGGTGATCGAGTACCTGGAGCGTTACGACCCCAAGGCCGCGGGCTACCCGGAGATCATTCGCGACCTAGTGGACAAGGCGCTGAACTATTACCGCGACTTTATCCTGCCCACCAAGACCTACCGGAAGCCGGCGGAAGAGGAGCGGCGCTGGCTGCTGGACCTGCGCGATCGGGTGATCGAGTACGATGGGCAGAGCGAGGACGAGCTGCAGGCCATCCCCTTCGATATCGCCAGGGAGAACGACGTGCCGGCGGCGGATTTCTTCCGGCTGTTCTACGAGGTGGTCTTGGGGCAGGACCGCGGCCCGCGCTTTGGGGCCTTTACCATGCTGGTGGGGAAGGACAAGGTCGCCGACCTGATCGCGCAGCGCTGTCAAGAGGAACCGAGCGGGAGCTGAAAGCAAGGGCCTCCCGGATCGAGGATCGGGGAGGCCAACACCGAAAGGTATGTGATAATGAAGCGCCTTGCTCCCTGACATGCGCTGCCGGAGTGCTCAGCAGCCCCCTCATGCCGAGGAGCAAGGCTATAATCGGGTCGCTTGGACCACACTGCAATGCATTATACGCAGCCAAACTGACGAAAAAGTCACGGAATCGCTGAACGTCAAAGCGGGGGCCTTCGGAGCCCCCGCTTTATGTTTTGCCTCGCCTTATCCGGCGCGCAGGATAAAGGTGCGGATCTCGTAGGGGGCGATGTCAAAGCGCAGCGCGTTATCCGCCACGCTCACCGGCGCGCGCCCCTCTTCGAGCAGGTTGCATTCCCAGGCTTCGTGGACGGGCAGGCCGAAGCGCAACGCCACCGGGCCGCGGTGGTTGTGGCATTCGTAAGCGCGCACCACCAGCTCGTCGCTGTCCTCGGCCATCTTGACCGCCTCGACGATGACCCCCTCGCCCTCCACCTGCACCAGCGCATGGCTGGCGGGCAGGCTCCCTCCCGCGCTGCCCTTGGCGGCGGCCAGCAGCGGCACGTTCAGCTCGTAGGCCGTGGGGATGGTCCCCTGCCGCCAATCGCCCTGGTGCGGGTAGAGGCTATAGGTGAACTCGTGGTGCCCGGCGTCGGCCTTGGGGTCGGGCAGCAGCGGCGACTTGAGCAGGGTCAGCCGCATGGTGTGGCCGCGGATGTCGTGGCCGTACTTGCAGTCGTTGAGCAGGCTCACGCCATAGCCGCCCTCGGAGAGGTCGGCCCACTTGTGGGCGCAGGTCTCAAAGCGCGCCCAGTCCCAGCTCGTGTTCCAGTGGGTGGGCCGCTCCACGTTGCCATATTGGATCTCGTAGGTGGCGCGGGGGCTATGGACGGCTACAGGGAAGGCCACCTTCAGCAGCGTCTGGCGCTCCTGCCAATCCACCTCGGTCTCGAAATCGATGCGCGGCATGTTCGCATACACCACGATTCGCTGGGTGATCGTCGAGCCCAGGAACTGCCGCTTCACCTGCAACTGGCCGCGCACCGGCCCTTGCTCCACCACCGCGACCTCGGCGGGGTCGTCGGCGGCCCATTCCTTCTCCTGGTAAAAGATGTCGATGTCCCAGGCGTCGAAGCGCAGCGGCTTGTCCTCGAAGGCGAGGAAGCGGTTGGCGGCCTCGCCCTCGGCGACCACCTCACGGCCAGCTCGTTTGTCCCACAGCGAGGTGATCTGCCCTGCCGCGTTGAGCCGGATGCGCCAGAAGGGCGTCTCGATCTCGCCGGGCGTCACGCGCAGGGGGCTATTGGCGTCGGATGGCTGGGAGACCGGCTGCAGGCGATAGGCGTGCCAGCCGCACGGCGGGACGCCCTGGGCGGCGAAGAGCAGCTCTTTCCGCCCGCGCGACTCGATGACCTGGTAGGGGAGCGGCGTCTCGTCGGGCGCGATCAACTGGAACGCCGCGGGGGCATCCGCTGGCAGCTCGGCGCGGACCAGGTCGCGGCGCGGCCAGGAGGCGCTGTTAAAAACGAGGATGCTGCCTTGGGCCGCGTTCACCGCGCCGGCCAGCGCGGCCAGCGCCTCGTCGCGCACGCGCTCGCCGGACTGGCGCAATTGGGCGTATTGCTGCAAGCTCTCCCGATAGACCTCGTTGATGGACGAGCCGGGGATGATGTCGTGGAACTGGTTGAGCAGGATCAACTCCCAGCCCTGGTTGAGCGCCTGGCGCGGGTAGGGGCGGCCCAGCAGCGTCGTGACTGCCGCGGCCAAAAGCTCGGCGTCGCGGTAGAGGAGCTCGCTCTTGCGGTTGGCGCGCTTGTTCCGCGCCTGGGTGGTGTAGGTGCCGCGGTGATATTCCAGGTAGAGCTCGCCTACCCACTTGGGGGCTTTGTCCGCGACGCGCTGGGCCAGGCGGTCGAAAAAGGCCTCGGGGTGGCCCAGCTTGATCCGCGGCATGGCGGGCATGTTGGCAAAGCGCTCGGCCCGCTCCAGCATCTCTTTGGTGGGGCCGCCGCCGCCATCGCCATAGCCGTAGGAGGTGAGGATCTCGTCGTTGATGCGCTTTTGCTGGTAGAGGTCCCACGTGGCCTTGATGTCTCGCGCCGAGACGAGGCCGTTATAGGTGGCCCACCAGGAGTGGTCGCTGGGCGTGGTGACGAAGTGGGTCAGCACCTCGGTGCCGTCGATCCCTTGCCAGTAAAAGGTGTCCACCGGCACGCGGTTGAACTGGTTCCAGGAGATCTTGGTGGTCATGAAATAGTCCACGCCGCTGCGTTTGAGGATCTGAGGCAGCGCCGCCGAGTAGCCGAACACGTCCGGCAGCCAGAGGAGGCGGGCGTTGACGCCCATCTCGCGCTGGAAGAAGCGCTTGCCAAAGAGGATCTGGCGCACCAGCGACTCGCCCGACGAGATGTTGCAGTCCGCCTCCACCCACATGGCGCCGGTGGCCGCCCACTGCCCATCCGCCACTTTGCGCTTGATCCGCTCGTAAAGGGCGGGGTGGTCTTCCTTGATAAACTTGTAGAGCTGGGTCTGGCTCTGGGTAAAGACGTAATCGGGGTATTGCTCCATCAGGTGCAGGGCGGTGGCAAAGGTGCGCGCCGTCTTTTCGCGGGTCACTTGCAGCGGCCAGAGCCAGGCCACGTCGATGTGCGCGTGGCCGGTGCCGATCACCGTCGGCGCCTGGCCCGCGTCCATGGACTCGTACAGGTTGCGGCGCAGCGAATCCGCCGCCTGGGCCACCGAATCGCGAAAGGCGGGGCTGCCCGGCGCGCGCCAGTCCAGCAGGCGGAAGGCGTCGTCCAGGGCGTTGGTCATGGCGATCCGGCGATAGTCGTCCACCTCCAGCAGGCGGATCACCTCCAGCGCTGTGCTGGCGTCATAGTAGAGCTGCTCGGCCTGGGGGTCGATGATGCAGAGGTCGGCCTTTTGCCAGACCTGCTCGCGAAAGGCGGGGTTGGGGTCCATCTCGGGCGAGTCAGCCAGCAACTGGCGCACCTCCCAGGTCTTCCAGCCGGGGTAAGTGCCGCAGTAGGCATGGATGGCGAGGTGATGGGTCTCGCCCGCTTGCCAGCTCGCGGGCAGCAGCAGCTCCAAGTGGCGGGGATCGATGCCCTGCGCCTCCGCGCCGTCCAGGTACACCAGCGTCTCGAACCCGGCCAAGCCCCCGCCGCTGCGGTCGCCGCCGGGGATCAGGCGCAAACAAGTCCGCCCGGGCACGAACCAATCGGGAAGGGCCAGCTCGAGGCGGAACCAGTTGCGCCGGGCGTCGCCGCCCCAGGACTGTCCCACGCGGAAATCCTCCCAGGCGCTATCATCCAGGCCCGGGCTGGCCGCGCCGCCCACCTCGCCCACGTGCCGCTTGAAAGGCCCCAGGGGCTGGTTCTTGGCGCAGATAAACATCTCCAGCTCGGCGACGCGCTGTTCCAGCTTGTCGAGCGTGAAAGTATAGTCGGTGATCATGGCGATCCTCCTTGTGGAAGCGCGAATTCAGTCTTGGATGGCGCATTATACGCGCGGGTGAACGGGCGTGTCAATCCTGCGGGGCCAGGCGCAGCCAGGCAAAGGCCAGGCCCAAGAGCCGCGGGTCTTCGGGGTTCGCTGCGGCGGCTCCGGGGATATGGAAGGCGATCTCGTTGACCTCGTTGCGGCGAAGCAAGCGTCCGTCGAAGGCCAGGGCGCGCACCGCGGGCGAGATGGTGCCGCCGGCAAAGCTCGCGCGGCCGATCTCGACGCCGTTCACGAGGACCGTCACCTGTTGTTCTCCAAAGGCGCCGGAGGCGATTTCCAGTTGGTAGGCTCGGTCGAGATCTTCCTCACCCAGGCGGAAGAGGATGTGTGGGGTCTCGCACTGCGACCAGCGATAGCCGCCCTCGCGGCCCGACCAACCGGCAAAGACGGCGTTCTTGGCGCCGGGGTAGGCGGGCTGGCGCGTCGCCTGCATCATCATGGGAAAGTATAAGCGTGCCTCCGGCTGCTTGCTCGCGAGCTCGACCAACGAGCGGAGGATGCTGGCGGGCCTGAAGCCTTCCAGGTAGGCCTCGCGATCGGCGCCGCGGATGCCGTCGGGGTCGCTATCGTAGCTGATCTGGCTGCCCAGTTGATATAGCCCCACCTGCTGGCGGTCCATCTCCAGGCCGTCGCGCATATAGTCCAGGTTGCGCGTGCAGAGGTCCTCGCGGTTGGCCAGGAATTGCGGCATCTCCCAATCAAAGAGGTATTCCGGGTGGTTATCCACATCCGGAGGCATGATGGCGCCATTCCAGTGGGCGGTGTTGACGTCGAACAGCCCCAGGTAGGTGTTGACATAGATCGCCCAGGCCCCCAGCAGGATATAGGCCGCGGCGGCCAGCCAGCGGGCCCCGGGCCGGGCGTGGCGCTGCAGCTCTCGCCAGGAGAGCGTCGTGAGCAGGATCAGCGCCGGGATGGCCTCGGTGAGGATGCGCGGGCCAAACGAGTGCCCGCCCCACCAGCGCGCGCCGCGGGACGAGATCACCAGGTGCGCGCCGAACCAGACGACACTCAGCCAGAATAGGGGTTGTTTGGCGAGGCGCTTGAGTTGGGCGAGCGCGGCCAGGATGGCCACGGCGAACATCGGGCTAAAGATCAGCACCCCGCGCGAGGGGCTGAGCAGGTGCGCATAGAAGGCGACCCACAGCGGGATGGCGGTGTGCGTGGCGAGGCGATCCACCGAATAGTACTGCGGGAAGGGGCTGCTGTGCTCGTAGGTGGAATAGCCGAGGAAGAGCAGCAGCAAGAACAAGGCGACTGTTGCGGCGGGCCAGAAGTGGCGCCGGCTGCGCCAGAATAGATAGAGCAGGACCACCAGGACAAAGCCCGCGGCAGAGGCCCGGCAAAAGTAGGCGCCGAACAAGCAGATCCCCAGCCACACGGGCCGCGGCGTGGGCGCCAGGCCGGCCTCATGGCGGGCCAGCAGCCAGAGGGTCAGCAGCACAAAGAGGGTCGTAAAGTCGATGCTCCAGAGCGCCGTGCCCATGGTGCTGACCAGGGCGCTCCCCAGCGTCGAGATGGCGGCGATGGCCAGGCTGGACCAGGGGCCCACGAAGCAGCGGCAGAGGGCATAGACCAGCGGCGCCGCCAACGCGCAGAGGATCGCGGAAAGGACGTCCTGGGCCAGGTGGTTGTCGGCCAAGATGGCCATGTCATACCCCAGGGCGCGAACAACCGCCACGTAGGGAACCGCCAGCACCGACGAGCCGATGGGGTGAAAGTAGTAATAGTGCCCGTTTCGCTGGGCCAACGCGCCGGACTCGGGGTACGTGGCGAAGGGCGGTTCGGCGGCCTCTTGGTAGGCATCCAGGCGGACGGTGCCGTGTTCGATGATGGCCTGCGACACCAGCAGGCTCAAGTGGGGGTCCGAGATGGCGTACGAGACGTGGTCCTGGTAGGTCAGGAGGCCGATCATGAGGCTCAGGGCCGCCACCAGCAGCGCGGGAAGGCGCGCCGCTCGGGCCAGGGCCGTCTCGGATCGCTTGTCTGGTGTCATGGAGCCGTCACCATCGCCGGCGCGTCGGCGCCGATTCTGCCGGCTCGGAGCGCGGGCCGTAACCAGGCGAGGTACAAGATCGCGCCCCCAGCGGCCAAAACCCAGCCGCAGACGCCAAAGATCGCCATCACCTGGCCCGGCGTGGCGTGGAAAGCGGCCAGAAGGCCATATTGGACGATGGCGGTGATCACCAAGAGCGCCGCGAAGGGCCAGGGCTTCACGGCCAAGAAAAAGTTCATCCAGATCGAGGCCAGGGTGTAGCCCACCATGGCCGCGGCCATGCCGCCCAGCAGCGGCCCGGCGGCGGCATAGCTGGGCCCAAAGGCGAGGCGGATCATGGCGGGGCCCAGCCCCCAGAAAAAGAGGGCGAGCAAGGCCCCGGACACCGCCACCGCCGCCGACGTCAGGGCCAGCAGACGATCGGGCAGCCGCCCCTGCGCCACCTGCGCCACCGCCCGCGGATACATGGTCACCACCACGGCGCCGGGGAGCAGCGTCACCACGCGGCGCAGCAGCACGGCGGTGGCATAGCCGCCGGCCAGCTCGGCGGTAAAGCTGCGGTTGGCCCAGATCAGGTCGTTATTGAGCAAGAGCATGTAGGCGGCAAAGGCCACAAAGGCCGCCAGCGACAGCCGCAGCCCCTGGCTCAGCCGGTGGGGCGCCAGCTTGGGGGCGGGCTTCCAGATGGCGAACCCCAGAAAGGCCAGCCCGCACAGCACGGCCAGCGCCCCGCCGATGGGCATGGACACCAGCGCCCCCGCCGCGCCCATCCCCAGGGAGATCAGCGCGACGCCGGCGGCCACGCGCCCCAGGGCGTAGGCGGAGCGGGTCAGGCCAAAGGCCACAAAGCGCTCGCGCCCCTGCAGGATGCCTCCCACGACGGGACGCAACAGCGCAAACAGGGCGATGCTGGCGGTCAGCCGCACGGCGAATGGCGGCACATTCAGCCAGCGCGCCAGCGGCTCCTGTCCCAGCCAGAGGATCGCCGTCAGGGCGAGCCCGGCCCACAAGGCGTGGCGCCAGAAGGCGTGCAAGATGCTGCGGACGGACTCGGCGGAGCGGCCTGCGTCCTCGCGGACCTGCGACTCGGTCACAAAGCGCGCCACCACCGGCTGCAACACGCCGAATACCGTCATGGCGATGATCACCATGGCGTTGACCGTCTGGACGATGGCAAAGTCGCCCGGCGTCAGGGCGCGCCCCACATAGATGTGGAAGCCATAGTCCACGGCGTTGGTGGCCATGTCCACGGCGAACAGGAGCGCCGTCTGGCGGGCGAGTTGAGGCGCGCCGCGGCGCAGAGACAACAGACCCATCCCGAGTCCTCTCATGGGGCGCACCCGGCCAGGGCATAGACCCTGACCGTGGGGCCCTGCGTGACCCCCTCGACGGGCGCGACCTCGTGCAACAGCTCTCCGCAGGCGAAGAGGTCGCGATAGGTGGCGGCGTGCGCGGGGTACTGGGTCGCCTCGGCGAGGTAGCGGTCATACATTCGGCTGCTGGCCAGGGCGTAGGCGTAGCCGTCGCGGGCATAGGCGGCGATGGGTTGCCGGCCCAACGTGTCCACGGCCAGGACGTCATAGCGGGTGGGCAACACCCGGGCGGTATAGGCTTCGTGCACGATGCGCGCCCCGACGGCGATGTGCGCCTCGATCCAGCGCGTGGCCAGCGTGCGCGTGTCCTCCCGGTTCAGCTCGCGGATGGCCTGGAGGTCGCTACGGACCATCGGCGCGACGATCAGGAGCGGAAGGAGAACCCCCCAGGCCCAGGATGGCCACCGCCGCGCCAGGGGCCGCCCATCCAACAGCGCCGCCAGCCGGTCCAGCGCCAGCCCAGCATAGAGCGCCAGGAAGGGTAACAGCGGCGCGATCCAGCGCGCCCAGCGCAACGAGCCGTTGGCGATCACCAGGTAAAAAGGGACCATGAACGCGAGCAATACCCCATCGGCCCGCTTGGGCCGTCGAAGGGCGATCAGCAGCCCCGCCGCGGCCAGCAGCTCGATCAGCCAGCCGTAGCCCCAAGACAGGGGCTCGCGGAAATACCACCAATAGTTTTGCAGCCCCGGCAGCCGATTCGCCCCGACGTGGTCGGCGCGGAACTCGGCCCGGATGCTCGCCAGCGCCGTCTCCAACTCGGGCAGGAAAAAGGGGGTCAGCGCCACAAAGACGACCAGGGCCAAGGCGAAGCAGCCCCATAGCCGGATATCCAGCAGGCGGCGCCAGGCCGTCGAGCCCGGCTGCGGGCGGCTCAGGTGGGCGGCCAGGATGGGCAAGGCGGCGATCAGCGCCGGATACTTGGTGGCCAGCCCCGCGCCCAGGGCGATCCCGGCGGTGACGTAGAGCGAGGTCCGATCCTCTTGGGCCAGCCGAAGGGCCAGCCAGGCGAGCAGCGTCACGAAAAAGGTGAGGGGCACGTCCGAGGTCGCCAGCAGGCTCAGCCGCACGTGCAAGTAGCTGGCGGCGAGCAGCAGGACCGCATACAGGCCCACTCGCGGGCGAAAGGCCAGCGTACCGATCCGGTAGACCAGGTATACGGTCAGCGCGGCGCAGAGCATGGTCAGCGCCCGGCCCGCCACATAGAAAAAGGTGGGATCCTCCAGGGCCCAGGCGGCGAACGAAGCTGTGGAAAACGAGCTATCCAGGGCCGCGCGCAGCCAGGCGGCTCCCTGAAAGACCAGCCCAAGGATGTAACGCAGCGTGGAGGCGGGATGGGAGAACTTGTGCGGGCTCCAGTCGCCGGTGGTCACATAGCCGATGGCCTTGCCGACAATGTCCTCTTCGTCGATGGCGTAAAAGTAGGGCAGCCCCCAGAAGATGCCATAGAGGCGCACGGCGAGGGCGAGCAGAATGGCAACCCAGATCGCCTTGCGCGTCATGGGCGCACCCCTTGCGGGGCCAGACGGCCACGAAGGCTATCTGGCAGGCAGGGCGATCCGGGGCAGGGTGTCGGCTGCCGAGCGCTCTTGGGGCGTGGGGCGAAAAGGGTTAGGTCGGCGCGCGGAAAGGCTACCTCTGGTTGGGCGGGGCGTCGCTTTCGTCCAGAAATGCGTTGGTGGGCTGGTTGTCGAGCCATTTGGTGCCGATGAAGGTCAGGATCAACGCGATAATCACCACCAGTTCCATCGCTGTCCCCCTGGGAAGAATCTGGGGCAACCCATATCTTCACCAGGTAAGACGGTGAAAGCGGCGAAAGGATTCGTGACATCGCGCCTTTCTCTCTTTCAAGCGCACAAGCGCCCTGCTTCCTGCTGCAGGGCGCTTGGTTTCGATCTTGGGTCCAGGCCGCGCTAGGCCAGCTTGTAGACGCGCTTGACGTTGTTGATCAGCACGTCCTCGGCCAGTTGCAGGGCGCTCTCCACGCTCAGCGGGGCCATGTTCGGATGGATCTGGCTCCGCTCGATCCGGTTCGCCAGGGCCACGGCCAACTCGAACTTGTACATGCGGAACTTGGGCGCAACGAACTCGAGATAGTAGGCGTCCGAATAGTAGCCGATCAGCTTGCGATAGGGCACGGCGTTGAGCCGACGCTCCAGCTCGCGCGCGATATCGGTGGGCTGGTTCGAGTACCACCAGTGGCCGGAAGGCCACACATTGTGCCGGATCCACGCCGCCGCGGTCAGCTCCAGGCCGGAGGTGTCCGAGAGGACGGAGGTCGGGAAGGTGACGTCGGCGTACTCGTTTAAGAGATAGTCGTAGCCCTTCATCGAGTTGACGGAGTCGAACAGGTCGGTGCCGCTGGGCACGCCCTGGGCGTAGGTGGTGCGGTTGACGCCGATCATCAGGTGGAAGGGGCGTCCGTACCGGCGGCAGCGCTCCGCCACCTGGTTCATGCCATAGGCCGCCCACAGCCCCTTTTCCTCCGCCGAAAGCGCCGCGCCCGTCACGGCCTTGGCCAGCACGCGCGCCGCGTCCTCCTCCGCGACGTAGCGGGTGACCAGGTTGGGCGGCGAGCTAAAGGCGGCGTAGGCCATGCCCAGCTCGGCGAACCGGGCAAAGGCCTTGTCCAGCCCGGCCTTGTACCCAGCCACGGTGCGGCCATCGGTCCCGGCGAACAGGCCGAGGGAGGCCCATTCCTTGGGCGAGCTGGCATAGTCCATGAAGGGGTCCACGCGCAGGCAAGGGACGTAAAAGCTCGTGTCCACGCCCGCCAGGTCCTCGTTATACGCGTTGGTCAAAAAGACGCGCTTGATGTTGGATTTGCGGATCACGTCCTGGGGATAGGAGGGCTGATCGATGACCTGTTGCGCGCGGTCGAAGAGGCTCGCCCAGTTATCAGGGGCCCAATCCTGGCGGGAGATGCCGTACAGGTTCTGCGCGAGGGACAGCAGCCAGTCGTACTGCACCGTGTTCGAGATGATGGAGAGCTTTTCCAGCAGCGTCTTGGTAAAGCGCCGCGGGTCGTCGGTGGGAAAGCCGCCCGGCTGGAACTCGGTGGCGTTGACCAGCTCGGTGTAATAGTGATAGCTGAGGATCTCGGCGATGCTGAGCGCCGTGCTATGCCGGGGCCTGATGTGGGTGTGGGGATCGATAATGGGCAGCTTGTCGATCTCTTGCCAAAGCTGCTTGACCAGTGCGTTATTCATCCAAACCTCCATATGGCGGCGCCGAGGCCGCCTTGATGATACTCATCGAATTATGCCTCAAAGAAGGCTCGGGTCCAAATTCGGGTTGGCGTCACGCGCCATAGGGGACGGCCGCGGGCGGCGTGGGTTCGCCGATGGGCAGCCAGACGTGAAAGACGTGCTCGTCAGCGAGTTCTTCCGCCCAAATCTTGCCGCCGTGGGCCTGGACCGCCAGCCGGCAAAAGTACAGCCCCATCCCGGACGAACCCTCGGCATGAAAGGCTGCCTCGGCCTGGTTGGAGGCGGATTCCCAGAGCCGGTGAAACGACGGCTGTTGTCCCAGCGGCTTGGTGTGCTGGCTGGCAATCGAGATATGCACGCCCCCCGATTCGGGGCGGCCCCCGATGCTGACCCGGCCAGGCCGCACGCTGCGCTTGACGGCATAGTAAACGAGGTTCCCCAGGGTCCATTCCAGCAGGTCGCGATCGGCGTTAAAGACGGGGAGCGGGGCGGGGATATCCTCGGCGAAGGTCACGCCGCGCTCCTCGGCCTCAAAGCCATAGAATTGCCGGGCCGCCTCGATGAGCTGCGGCAACGAGATCGCCACGCGGTTGAGGGCATAGGCGCCGGCCTCGAGCTGGTTCACCGCCAGCAGGATAGAGGTCTTGCGTTCCAGTTGCACCACCCCCTCCAACGCCAACGTCAGCCCTTGCAGCGCATCCGGGTTGGTGCCATCGGGCAGAAACATCTGCGCCGCCTCGATGCCTACGTGGACGAGGCTGAGCGGATTGCGCAAGTCGTGCACGATGATGTAGCCCAGCTCCTCGTGCCAGCGCGCGACCTCTTGCTCTCGCGTCACGTCACGCCAGGCCACCAGGCGAGAAACCGGCTTGCCCGCAGGGTAGCGGACGGGAGCGACCAGGATGTCCAGGACCAGCGGCGGGCTGGCCTGCACCGTTACCACGAAACTGCGGCCTTCGGCGGCGGTGGCCAGGCTTGCGGCCAAGGAATGCCAGGTCGCTCCGGCGGGCGAAAGGACCTTCAGTCGACCGCCATAGTGCGCCAGCAACGCCGCGGCATCCTGGCCCAACACACCGCCCTCATGCCGGTCAAAGAGCTGGGCGGCCGCGGCGTTGTAGAAAGCCACTTTGCCCTTGGCGTCGATCACGGTCATGCCGTTGCTGGAAGCGCTCAGCGCCGCCTCCAAGAGGTCGCGGTCCTCCCGCTGCCGCCGGTGAAGCAGGGCGTTCTGCAGGGCGGCTGCGGCGGGCACAGCCAGCGCCTCCAGCAGCGCCTGGTCTCCGGCGGTGAAGGCGCCCTCGGCCCTGTTCACGGCTTCGATGGCGCCGATTACCTGGGACTGGACGCGCAGCGGCACGGCGAGCAGGTTGCGCGTCTTGTACTCGCAGACGCGGTCGATCCCGGAGTAAAAGCGCTGGTCGCGCTCGGCGTCGTTGCTCAGCACGCTCTGGTCGTGTTCGACGCACCAATTGGCGATGCCCCGCCCGATGGGCACCTGCAACCCCGCCAGGCTCTGCATCCCATCGCTGCTGGCCCAAAAGACCAGCCCGCCCTTGTCCTCATCCACCAGGAGCAACGAGGCGCTTTCCACGCGCAGGATCTCTTTGGTCTCCGCCAGGATCATGTCCAGCACCTGGTCGGGGTCCAGGCTGGCGGTGATGGCGTTGGTGGCCCGCTGCAAGGCCCGCATCTCCCGATCCTGGCGTTGCGCCTCTTCGTCGGCCCGGCGGCGAAACGCCTGGACCTCCGCGCGTCGCAGGGCGGCCTCCACCAGCGTGGGGGCGCACGGCTGGGGCAGATAGTCCCAGGCGCCGCTCGCCAGGGCTTGGCTGGCCTGGGTCGCGAGATCGTCCACGGGGATCAGGGCAATGGCCACGAGCAGGGGGTCTTGGGAGAGGATGCTGCGCAGTGCGCCGCCAGTCTCGCGGCTGGACCAATCGAGAACCAGGATATCCGCCTGACTCGCGCGCAGCGAGGCGGCGGCCTGAGCGATATCGGCGACCAGGATCACCTGGTGACCCATGGCCAGGGCTGCCTCGGCCACGTCGTGTTGCAGGGCGCCTTGGGGGTCTATGATGAGCAACCGCAACGGCTCGGCCATGCTTCCATTCCTGCCTGCGTGAGTAGGATGCCGCTGGCCTGGCCGCTGGGGCGAGGCCTCGATAGCGCGAAACAAACGCGAACTCGTGCTGGGCCGCATTATACCACCGAATCAGCGCTTTTTCAACTAACTAGTCAACTCCGGGCCGGCTGGTGCGCCAGCCGCCATTGACGGCGCCGCCCGGGCGAGTATAATCGAAGCGGGAGGAGGTGAGCAAGATGCGCGAAGCCATGTTATACGCCAAGCTGGACCGCGAGCGGGTGCAATGCGCGCTGTGCGCCCACCGCTGCATCATCGCGCCCGACAAGTTGGGCATCTGCCAGGTGCGCCAGAATCGCCAGGGCGAGCTGGTCTCGCTGGTTTACGGCCAGGTGATCTCGCAGGCGGTGGATCCCATCGAAAAGAAGCCGCTGTTCCACTTTTTGCTGGGGACGGAAGCCTTTTCCGTGGCCACGGTGGGCTGCAATTTCCGTTGCACCTTTTGCCAGAACGCCGAGATCTCGCAGATGCCCGTGGATGACGGGCGGATCGTCGGGCGGAGCGCGTCGCCCGAGCAACTGGTGGCCGCCGCCAAGCGCTATGGCTGCGCCAGCATTGCCTACACCTACACCGAGCCGACCATCGCCTTCGAGTACACCTACGAGGTCGCCACGCTGGCCCACCAAGAGGGCCTCAAGAACGTCTATGTCACCAACGGCTACATGACCGGCGAGATGCTGCGCGCCTTCCACCCGCTGCTGGACGCGGCCAACGTGGACCTGAAGGCGTTTCGCGACGAGTTCTATCGCGCGCAGTGCGGGGCGCGCCTGCAGCCGGTGCTGGATAGCCTCAAGACGATGAAAGAGCTGGGCGTCTGGGTGGAGGTCACGACGCTGATCATCCCCACGCTGAACGACGCGGAGGGCGAGCTGCGCGAGCTGGCCACCTTCATCGTCCAGGAGCTCGGCCCGGAGACCCCCTGGCACGTGAGCCGATTTCACCCCACTTATCGCTTGCTGGACAAACCGGCCACGCCGCCCGCCACCCTGCACCGCGCCGCCGAGATCGGTCGCGAGGCCGGGCTGCATTATGTGTATGAGGGCAACATCCCCGGGCAAGGCGGGGAGAACACCCGCTGCCCGGGCTGCGGCCAGACGGTGATCCGCCGGCTCGGCTTTAGCGTGCTGGAAAACCACGTCCGTCAGGGCCAGTGCCCGCATTGCGGCGCGGCCATCGCCGGGGTCGGGCTATGACCGCCGAAACCGCGGGCGCCGCCATGTCCGTCAATGGCATCGTGACGGGGCGCATCGGCGTGGGCAAAACCACCGTCTGCCAGCAGGTGATCGCGCTGGCGCGGCAGCGGGGCCATATCGTGCACGGGCTCTTGACGCCCGCCATCATCGGGCCGGACGGGCTTAAGGTCGGCATCTCGATCACCGATCTAGCCACCGGCCGCAGCCGCACCCTGGCGCGGATCGAGCAGGATGGCGCTGGCCTGCCGGTCGGCAAATACACCTTTGACCCGACCGTGCTGCGCTGGGGCTGCGCGGCGCTGGAGCGCGCGGCGGAGGGCGGCTGCGACCTGTTGCTGGTGGACGAGATCGGCCCGCTGGAGCTGCTGCGGGGCCAGGGCTTTGTTCGCGCGGTGGAGATACTGGGGGCGGGCATCCTGCCCCACACATTGCTCGTGGTGCGGGAATCGCTGCTGGAGGCCATCCGGGCGCGCGCCGGAGGCGCGCCGCTTCTGGAATTCCAGGTGAGCGAGCAGAACCGCGATCACGTGGCCGCCGAGATCGTGGATCGGCTATTCGCGAGGCCGGTCGCGGAGAAATAGAACGCTCCCGCGTCATGAGCGATGCGGGAGCGTTATTGGCTCTTTGCTGGCGCCGGCTCAGGCGGCTGGGCGCTGGGGGAGCGGGGCCTCGCCCGTGAGGAAGCGGCGCGCGGTCTCGGCCAGGATGGCCGCGCCGTAAGCCAGGGCGCTCTCGTCGAGGTCAAAGGTGTCGCTGTGCCCCAGGCGTTCCTCTGTGCCGGGCATCGTGCCCAGGCGGAACATGGCGCCCGGTGCGGCCTCCGCCAGCAGCGAAAAGTCCTCGGCGCCCATCCCCTGCACCCGCGGCAGCAGCTTGTCGGCTCCAAAGAGGTCGGCGACCACCTGGCGCATGACGGCCACCACCTGCCCATCGTTCACCACGGAAGGCACGCCCTTTTCGATGCGCAGCGCGTGGGTGGCGCCCAGCGCATCCGCCACGCCAAAGGCCCGCGCCAGCTCGCTGTGCAGTTGCGCGCGCACCTCCTCGCTCAGGCTGCGGATGGTGCCGTTCAGCTCCACTTGCTGCGGGATGACGTTGGGTGCGACGCCGGCGTGGATGCTGCCGATAGAGATCACCGCCGGCTGGAAGGGGTTGATCCGGCGCGAGACGATGCCGTTGAGGGCATTGATCACCTGGGCGGTGATAAAGATCGGGTCGGTGCCGCGCTGCGGGTAGGCGCCGTGGCAGCCCTGGCCAACGATGGTGGCAAAGAAGGTGTCCACCGCCGCCGAGTTGGTGCCTGCCTCCACCTCAAAGTAGCCGGTGGGCAGCGAGGAGCCGACGTGCAGCGAAAGCACCGCGTCCACGCCCTTCATGGCTCCGTCCTCGATCATGCGCTCGGCGCCGCTTTTGCCCTCCTTATCCGCGCTCTCTTCGCAAGGCTGGAAAAGGAGGCGCACCTGGCCCGGCAACTGGAGGTCGCGCAGCAGCATGGCCACGCCCAAGAGGATGGCGGTATGGGCATCGTGGCCGCAGGCGTGCATCAGGCCGGGCACCTGGGAGGCGTAGGGGACCTGATTCACCTCTTGCAGCGGCAGGGCGTCCATATCGGCGCGCAGGGCGACCACCGGCGAGCCCTCGCCGAGGTAGCCGACCACGCCGGTCTTGCCCACGCCGGTGCGCGCGCGGACGCCCAGCTCGCGGAGCGTGTCCGCTACCAACTGGGCGGTGCGCGTCTCGCGAAAGCCCAGCTCGGGATGCTGATGGATGTCGCGCCGGAGGGCCACCAGGCGCTCCTGGATAGCCAGTGCCCGCTCGTACATTGGCGTCTCTCCTCCTCTTCGATCCACAAAATGCCGGTCAGGCGGGGTCACGCTTCCGATGGCGGCTTGGTCTCGGGGGCGGCCTCAGGAGCCGCGGGCGCCTGCGCCTCAGCCAGCAAGGGCGGGTGCTCGGCGGAGCTCAACCGCCCCTCGGCCAGGAAGCGATCCAATAGCTTGCGCGCCTCTTCTTGCTGCAGGAACCCCGAGAGGAGCACTTGCTTGTAGCGGATGGCCTGGGCGTTGTCCCGCACCTGCTCATCCAGGCGATCCAGCAGCTTGCCGGTCAGATCCCCCACCAGGTCGCGGATCTGTTGCTGTTTCTCGGTCACCAGCTCGTGCAGCTGCTCGTTCTCCAAGAGGAGCGAGCTGATCACCTCGCGCTGGCCGCCGCCGAACATGCCCAGCAGGCCGCCCTGCGCCACTCGGTCCTTGAGGCGCTTGATCTCTTTGTCTTGCGCGCTGGCCTGCTGGCGTTGCTCGCGGAGCTGGGCCTCATAGTCGGCGATGATCTCGTCCTTGCTCTTGGAGAACGAGTCCAGGATGCGCGAGACGGCCTCTTCTTGCTGGCGGCGCTGGTCGGTCAGGCTTTTGTCATAGCGGCGCTTGGTGGCGGTGACGGCCGCCCATACGGCCACCCCGCCCAAGATGGCGCAGATGATAAACGTCACAAGGACGCGCGTATCGAGCAGAACATCCCAGATGTTCATGTGATCCCCCTAGCGGATAGGATTGCCCCTCATTTCGAACATTATAGGCCATCGCCTAGGATCGCCAAACGGGGGCCAGGTGGCGAGAGCTGCGCAAGAGGTTGAGGAACGCGGTGGATTTGAGCCGTTTCTCCAGGTGGTAGGCGATATAGGCCTGCAAGATCCGCTCCATCTCGCGGTGGGTTTCGGCGCTGATGCGCACCCGGCGGCAGGCGGCATAGTCGTTGCTCTGCAGGAAGCGCAGCACCTTGAGCGGGTTGAGCGCGATGGGGAGCGCGTCAGCCCGGCCCGCGCCGCAGGATGGACAGAGGAGGCCGCCCTCGCTGGGGCTGAAATAGTTGCGCTCCGGCCGGATCTCGTGGTCGCACTGCAGGCAGCGGAAGAGCTGCGGGCGGTAGCCGGTGTAGCTCAAAAGGCAGAGCTCGTAATAGCGGGTGGGCAGGTCCAGGTCGGTGTCGGTGCTGATCCAGCCCAGGGCGTTGATCAGGAGCGTATAGACAGGCTCGTTCTCTTCCTCCTCCTGGGCAAAGCTGTCCAGCAGCTCGCAGAGGTAGGAGGCATAGCCCAGGCGCCACAGATCCGTGCGCAGCGCCTGATAGGGCTCCACCACCTCGGCCTGGGAGATGATGTCCAGGTCGCGGCCGCGGGCGAGCAGCAGCCGAGTGCGCATAAAAGGCTCCAGGTGGCCGCTCTTGCGGCTGGTGGTCTTGCGGACGCCCTTGGCGATGGCGCGCAGCTTGCCCATGAGCGGGGTGTAGAGCGTGAGCAGGCGATCCGCCTCGCCGAAATCGGCGTACTTGAGCACGACGGCCTCGGTGCGGTATAGCCTTTCCTTGTCAACCATGGCGTATCGCCTATCGTGTATGGCTTATCGCGCTCGCGGCATGGGGGCTTGGCTAAAAGGGTGTCGGCTGCGCGGCGAGGCGGCGCAGGGCCTCCTCGTCTCCCTCGCGCAGCAGGCCATGCCGGCGGCGGATCTCGATCAGCTTGTCCACCTGCGCGGGCGTGAGGGGCGTCACCCGCCCCAATTGCCGCGCCGTCAGGATGATTTGCGCGGCGTGTTCGACCTTTTCCAGCTTGAGGTACGCGTCCATGGCGCTGGCGCCGACCGCCACCACGCCATGGTGGTCCAGCAGCAGGGCGTCGCGGGTTCGGATCAGGTCGCGGATGACCTCGGCGCCCTCTGGCGTCCCCGGCGTGGCGTAGGGCGTGGTAGGGATGGAGCCGAGGGTCACCACCACCTCGGGGATCACGCACATCTCGAGCGAAAAGCCTGCGACGCTGCAAGCGATGGCCACCGGCGGATGGGCGTGGACCACGGCGCGGATGTCGGGGCGCTGCCGGTAGGCTTGCAGGTGCAACGGGAACTCGGAGGAGGGCTTGGCGGCGCCCCTTCCCTCGCCGGACAAAACCCGCCCTTCCAGGTCGGTGACGATCATCTCGTCTGGCGACATAAAGCCCTTGCTCATGCCGCTAGGCGTGACCATCACCCGATCCTCGCCCCACCGCACCGAGATGTTGCCGTCGGTGGCGGCGACGTACCCCTTCTGGTGCAGCAGCTTGCCCACCAGGACCATCTCCTGGCGCAGTTGCCGCTCGATGCTCTCGTCGCTCAAGGTTCCTCCCAATGTGGCCCTTATCCCGGCAGGTACATCTTGACGTCGATGACGCAGCGGAATCCATAGCTCGCAAAGATGAAATCCGGATAGTCGCAGGTGCGCGCCGCGCACCGCGCATAGTCTCGCCCATAGCTCCAGGAGCCGCCGCGCAGCACGCGGTTGGGCTCCGCATAGCTGGCGCAGGCATAGGTGCTGCCTGGGTACGGGCGGTAGAGGTCCGCCGTCCATTCCCAGACGTTGCCAGCCATGTCGGCCAAGCCGTAGGGGCTATCGCCCTGGGGGGAATGGCTACCCACCGGGGAGGTGTCCCCGCTGCCCGACTCGCGGCTGTTGCAGCGGCTGGGGTGGAAGGTTGGCCCCCACGGCCAGGCGCGGCCATCGGTCCCGCGCGCGGCCTTTTCCCACTCGGCCTCGGTGGGCAGCCGCTTGCCCGCCCAGCGCGCATAGGCCTGGGCATCCTCCCAGCTCACGTTGACCACCGGGTGGTCCATCTTTTCGGGCGGGTACTCGCCGTCCGGCCAGTGCGGCGGGGCTTTGCGGCCGGTGGCCTGCACGAACTGGGCGTACTCGGCGTTGGTCACTGGCTGCACGTCCATCCAGTAGGCGGGCAAGGGTACCTGGTGTTGGGGACGCTCGTCTTCGGGGCCGTGGTCCGTGCCCATGATAAAGTTGCCCGCGGGGATCAGGCGCATTGCTTTGCCGTCGCGCCCCAAGATGTGGGCGGGCAGCGTGGCGCGCTGGCGCTGGGCGCGCTGTTGCGTGGCCCGCGCCATCACCTGGCGCCAATCGATGCGCCAGGGCGCGGCCGGGCTATAAATGACCGGGGTGCCCCACTCGTAGGTCTGCCCGCTCTGCAGGGAGAGGTAATAGCTGATCCGCACGCGCGCCCAAACGGCGGCCGCCTCCAGGGGCAGTCGCTGGGCCAGGGCCTCGTAAAAGCCCTCCGAAAAGGCCAGCGCCGCCGCGTCCGAGATGGGGAACTGCATGCCCACGGCCATGGGCAGGCCCAATTGGACCAGCCGCGCGGCCACGCTCAGCCGGTCCCGGGCGCCCCCGACGCCGCCTGCCTGGCACGCGTTCAAGACCACCAACTGCAAAGACTTGATGTTGCCCAACAGGTCGCGCAGGCTGGCCCCGGTGAGGGGGCGGCTGTTTCCGCGCTCGTCTTCCAGCAGGATGCCCTCCAGGTTGCCGTGCCCGGCAAAATGCAGGACGTGGGGCGCGAACTCGAGCAAGAGCTGCGGCAGGTCGGCGACGATGCGCTGCCCGTCCAGCCGCTTGACGACCATCTGCCCCTGGCTGGCCAACTTGGCCAGCTCGCGCTGGATCAGGTCGTGCTCGCGGGCGATCTCCAGCGGCGCCTGGTCCAGTGGGCTCGAGCCGAGGATGAGCAGGCGCAGCGGGCGGGCTGGCTGGTTGGGCCAGGGCCGGGTGATGACCCCGCGCACGATGGGGGTCTCCAGGTCCATCCCCAGGAAGCGCTGCCCGTCGTGCAGGTATTCCCAGGGCAGGCAAGCCAGCGCCGGCTCGGTGGTGGTCAGCTTGAGGCGCAGCCGGCCTCCCGCGCTGGCCAGGCAACGGTCATAGAGCTGTCTCGCGGGCTGGTCGAACAGCGCCTGGTAAAGCGCGCCGCCCACGCGCTCCAGCAGCGTGGCCTGGCCGTTGGCGGGGGCGGCGCACCCGGCCATCAGGGCGGAGAGGAGCGTATCCACCTCCTCCCGCGCGAAAGGCGACGCGAAATAGCCCAGCACGCCCGGCTGTTGATCCGGGCCCTGGGCGATGAAGGGGTGGCCTTCGCCCAGCTCGGGGCCGATCCTGATCTCGAATTCGGGATATGCTTTGGTCATGGTTCGCCCGCGCAATGCGCCGTGGTTAGCTGGACTGCTGGACCTCTTGGATGATCTTGACGCCGGCGCTGGCGCCGATGCGCGTGGCTCCCGCGGCGATCATGGCCTTGGCCTGCGCCAGGGTGCGGATGCCCCCCGCGGCCTTGACGCCCATCTCGGGCCCCACGGTCCGGCGCATCAGGGCCACATCCTCCGCCGTCGCCCCGCCAGGGCCAAAGCCGGTGGAGGTCTTGACATAGTCGGCGCCCGCGGCCTTGGCGAGCTGGCAGGCGCGCACCTTTTCCTCGTCGGTGAGCAGCGCGGCCTCGATGATCACCTTGCAGGCCGCCCCGCGCCGGTGGGCGGCGGCGACCACCGCCGCGATGTCGCGCTGCACCAGGGCGTCATCGCCCGCCTTGAGCGCGCCGACGTTGATCACCATGTCGATCTCGTCCGCGCCATCCAGCAAGGCCTGCTCTGTCTCGTAGGCTTTCACCTGGGGCAAGGCGGCGCCCAGGGGAAAGCCAGCCACGGAGGCCACGTGCACGCCGGAGCCAGCCAGGCGCTGCGCCACCTGGCGGACGTTGCAGGGGTTCACGCATACCGCCGCAAAGCCGTGGGCGATGGCCTCGTCGCAGATCTGGTCCACCTGCGCCGGAGTCGCCTCCGGCTTGAGCAGCGTGTGGTCGATAGTCTTGGCGATCTGGGCCGCCGTCAGTTTATCCACATCGATCAGGGCCATGTGCAACCTCCTCGCGCGCCCGTTAGCCGCCGCGGGCCGTGCCGTACTTGTGCGGGCGCTTCCAATTGACGTCCATTTTGTCCTCGAAAAGCTGGTCCGCGTCCAGCTCCAGCGCCGAGAGCAGGTGCAGGATGCGAATGATGGCATCGATCAGCTCTTCCCCGACCTTTTCCATCCCCTCGCCCTTTTTGTACGCATCGGTGGCCTCCGAGACTTCGGTGTGGATCAGGGCCAGCATCTCCCAGATCCGCTCCTGGCTGGAGGAAAAGCCCTTGGCGTCGGTCAGCGCGCGGACCTCGGCCATCTTGGCATTCAGACCGGTCGGTTCAGACATGTGCGGGTACCGCCTCCTCAGGGTGAAAAGCGCTGGTCACGACGCGCATTATAGCACGCGGGCCCCGGGGGCACAAGTGGTCGGCCTGCGCCAAGGGTTTGGCCTTGCCTGCAAATAGGTGTAGAATGAAGAACCTAGGGGGCGGTTTGCTCATGCGTCGCATGGAGGTGTGCACATGCTCTCGGCTGAGCAGAAGAAACAGTTTGAGGCCCGGCTCCTGGCGGAACAAGCTCATCTGCGGCAGGACCTGAGCAAAGAACAGGAAACGCTCGCCGGCGAGCATCCTGGCTATAGTTCGCACATGGCGGATGATGCCACGGAGGTCTTTGAGCAAGCCAAGAACCTGGCGCTGCGGCAAAACACGGAACTCGAGCTCGAGATGGTGCAGCTTGCGCTGAACAAGCTACGCCAAGGAGGCTTTGGGGTTTGCGAGCGCTGCGGGCAGCCCATCGAGTCGGACCGGCTGGAGGCTTGGCCGCACGCGCGTCATTGTTTGGCGTGCCAAAAGGCTCTGGAGGAGCGCTCGTAGCGGCGCCCGCCATGGGGCCGCGATCCCCTGGCCGATGAGCGATCCTGGATTGGGAGAGGCGATTTTGCCCAAGAACAGACGACCCGAGTTAATGCTGGTCGGCGTGGCGGCGGTGGTGTTGGCGCTGGATCAGCTCACCAAGGAGCTGGCGCTCCGCTACCTTCCCTCGGTGCAGCCCTGGAACCCGATCCCCGCCTTGCGCCCCGTGGTGACCTTGAGCGTGGTGACCAATACGGGGGCTGCTTTCGGCCTCTTTCCCGGCGGCAGCGCCCTTTTCATGATCGTGGCGGTGGCGATCATCGCGGCAATCCTGATCTTTCAGCGCCATGTGCCCGCGAATCAGGGGTTGGTGAGGGCCGCCTTGGCCCTGCAGCTCGGCGGCGCCACGGGCAACCTGATCGACCGCCTGCGTCACGGGCACGTCATCGACTGGATCGATTTCCATTTCTGGCCAGTCTTTAACGTGGCGGATAGCGCCGTTGTGATCGGCGTGGTGATACTGGCCTATTACTTGCTGTTCAAGGCCGATGACGAATGGATCCAGGCCAAGCAGCTCGAGCCGGAGAACAACTGACCTCGGCCGGCCCGATGCGAACCACGCGAGCCTCGCAGACACCCAATGAATACGCCAAGCATCGCCTGGATAGTGGATCAAGGGGGGGAACGACTCGACAAGCACCTGGCTCAGGAGCTTGCCGATTTTTCGCGCGCCGCGCTGCAAAAGCTCATCGTCGAGGGGCAGGTGCTGGTCAACGGCGCCCCGAGCAAGGCGAGCTATCGCATCGCCCAGGGCGACGCCATCGCCGTCACCCTGCCCCGGCCGGCGGCGACCCAGCCTGTGGCCGAGCCGCTGGCCCTGGACATCCTGTACGAGGATGCCGACGTGCTGGTGGTCAACAAGCCCGCGGGGCTGGTCGTGCACCCTGGCGCGGGCCAAAGCCAGGGGACGCTGGTGAACGCCCTGCTCAACTATTTGCCCGAGCTGGCCTTGCAGGAAGGGGAGCGCCCCGGCATCGTCCACCGCCTGGACCGCGACACCTCGGGCCTGTTGCTGGTGGCCAAGCACGAGGAGGCCCGCCAGCAGTTGCAGGGCCAGTTCAAGCGGCGGCAGGTGAAAAAGGTCTATCTGGCGCTGGTGGAAGGCCGACTGGAGCCGGCGCAGGGCGTCATCGAGGCGCCCATCGGCCGCGACCCGGCTCGGCGGAAGCGCATGGCGGTGGTCTCGGTGGGGGGGCGCCCGGCTCGCACGGCCTATCAGGTCCGCGACCATGCGGACCCCTTCACCTTACTGGAAGCCTACCCCGAGACCGGCCGCACACACCAGATCCGCGTGCACCTGGCGGCCATCGGCCATCCGGTGGTGGGGGATCGGGTCTATGGCGGGAAGAAGGAGCGCTTGGGCCTGCGCCGCCAGTTCCTGCACGCCTGGCGCCTGACCTTCACCTTGCCCGGCACCGGCGAGCGGGCGACCTTTAGCGCGCCCTTGCCTGGCGACCTGACCCAAGCCCTGGATACGCTGGGGCTGGCCGTGCCAGACTCGCTGACTTGACCCCCAGCAGGAATCACCATATACTGCGAATAGAACTGGTGTTCTATTCTGTCGGAAGAAAGGACCCTTGCCATGAAAGAAGTCACCGTCGCGGTCGTCCAGATGGCGCCCAAGTTGGGCGCGGTGGAAGAGAATATGGCGCGCATGGGCCAGATCGTCGAGGAGATCTGCCTGCACCAGGACACGGACCTGATCGTTTTCCCCGAGCTGGCCACCACGGGCTATGAATGCGGCGTGCATTTTACCGATTTGGCGCAGTCCGTGCCCGGCCACACCACCAACTATTTGGCCGAGCGGGCCAGCCGCTTCAGCACCCATATCCTCTTTGGCATGGCCGAGGAGGGCAAGCCGGATAGCGTGATCTATAACTCGGCGGTGCTGGTGGGCCCGGAAGGCGAAGTGATCACCAAGTACGCCAAGGTCCACTTGAAGGGCGAGGAGCGGCTGGCTTTCCGCCCCGGCTACCGCTTTGTGGTCGCGGATACCGCCTTTGGGCGCCTGGGCATCCTCATCGGCTGGGACCTCGCCTTCCCGGAGGCGACGCGCAGCCTCGTGCTGCAGGAGGCCGACCTGGTCTGCGTCTGCGCCGACTGGGAAAAGCCGCACCGCGACGAGTGGCGCACCTATAACCGAGCGCGGGCCTTCGAGAACTCGGTCTATATCGCCTCGGCCAACCGCGTGGGCGAAGAGTACACCTATTCCTTCCTCGGCGATAGCATGATCACCGGGCCGCGCGGCGAGAGCTGCGCCATGATCGAGCCGGTGAAGAACGAGCAAGGCGAAGAGCACGAGGTGGAAAAGTATGCCGTCGCCAAGCTCGATCTGGACGAGGTGCGGCGCTTCCGCGACGATTTTCAACTGCTGCAGGCTCGCCAGCCGCGCAGCTACCGCGAATTGGTCAAAATGTATTAGGGAGGCCCTATGAGACTGGTCGATCTACGCAGCGACACCGTTACCCTGCCCTCGCCGGCCATGCGCGAGGCCATGTATCGCGCCGAGCTCGGCGATGACGTCTTTGGCGAGGACCCCACTGTCAACCGCCTGCAAGAGCTGGCGGCGGAGCGCACTGGCAAGGAGGCCGCCCTGTTGGTGGTGAGCGGCACCATGGGCAACCTGGTCTCGCTGCTGGCCCACTGCGGGCGCGGCGACGAGGTGATTCTAGGCGACAAGGCCCACATCTTTATCAACGAGCAGGGCGGCCTGGCGGCGCTGGGCGGCATCGTGCCGCACACGGTGCCCAACCTGCCCGATGGGACGCTGGACCTGAAAGAGGTCGAGGGGGCGGTGCGCGGCGACAATATCCATTACCCCACCTCGCGGCTGATCTGCCTGGAGAACACCCATAACACCTGCTTTGGCAACGCCCTGACCCCGGCCCAGATGGGCCAGGTGGCGGCCATCGCCCGCAAGCACAAGCTCGCCACGCACGTGGACGGCGCGCGCATCTTTAACGCCGCCGTGGCGCTGGGCGTCAGCGTCAAAGAGCTGGTGGCCGAGATGGACTCGGTGCAATTCTGCCTCTCCAAGGGCCTGGCAGCCCCGGTGGGCTCGATGGTCTGCGGCAGCGCCGACTTTATCCGGGAGGCCAAGCGCACGCGCAAGGTGGTCGGCGGCGGCATGCGGCAGGCGGGCATCATCGCCGCGGCGGGCGTCGTCGCGCTGGAGCAGATGGTGGATCGGCTGGCGGACGACCACCGCAACGCCCGCGCCTTTGCCGAGGGCGTCGCCCAGATCAAGGGGCTGGTCTGCGATCCCCGCCGCGTGGTGACCAACATCCTCTACGTGGACATTTCCAAGCCGGGCATGTCCAGCGCCGAGTTCGTCGCCAAGCTGGCGGCGGACGGCGTCAGGGTCTTGTCGCGGCCCAGCACGGGCCTGCCCCAGGTGCGGGTGGTGACCCACTATGGCATCGAGGCCGAGGATATCACTTATGCCCTGGGCGTGATCAAGCGGGTCATGGAGGGATAGCTGTGGTCAAGAGGCGGCGCCGCCAACCGGGAGCGCGGGTCAATCCCTACATCAGCCTGTTGCTCCTGGTCGCCATCGGCGTGGGCACCTGGAAGCTGGAGCAGCCGCTGCGGCAGACGGTCCTGTGGCTTGCTTTGCTGCTGGCCGCGTTGGTGTATGTCGAGGCGCGGCCGGTGCGAGCGAGCTTTTCCTGGACCAATGTGGGCTGGGGCGTGCTGATCGGGGTGGTGGCCAGCGTGCCCTTTATGGCCTTCGGCTGGTCTCGCCTGCCCGAGTTCGTCGCCACGATCTTGGGGACCTCGGATGGGCTCCTGTTGTTCTATCAGCTCGTGCTCGTGGCGGCGCCGCTGGAAGAGCTGTATTTTCGCGGATTCGTGCAACGCGAGCTGGGCCTGCCCATCTCGATCGCGTTGTATGCGCTGGTGGCGCTGGTCTTTTTCCTGCCGGTGCCGGGCCTGCGCATCGGCGACTTGGCCCTGGTGGTGGGGCTCTATGCCATCATTGGGTTGGTGCAGAGCTATGTCTACCGGCGGCTGGGCCTGAGCGCCGCCATCGCCAGCCGCGTGACGATCAACTTGCTCGCGCTGGTGTTGCCTGTGGCGATCTCGTCTCTATCTCCGCTGGTGCAATCATAGGAGCGAGTTTCCGGGCTGGAAAGGCGGCAAGGCATGAAGAAGCGTATGCTGGGCAAGACGGGCCTCCAGGTCACCGAATTGGGACTGGGAGGCCTTTTTGTCTCCTCGGTGGGCGGCGAGTACGAGCAGGCGCGCGCGGCGATCCATCGCGCGCTGGCGTTGGGGGTCAACTATGTCGATACGGCGCCGGGCTACTATAACAGCGAAGAGGTGATCGGCCGGGCCCTGGAAGGCGTGACGGCGCCCTACGCCCTTTCCACCAAACTGGGCGGGCGGCCGCAGCCTTTTCTCCCCCAAGACCGCGACGGCCTGATGCGCTCCGTGGAAGAGAGCCTGCGGCTGCTCAAGCGCGACTACATCGACCTCCTGATGATCCACGAGCCGGACCGCCCCGGGCAATACGATTGGTGGCCGGAGCCGTGGGTGTATCGCGGCCCCGTGTTGGACCTGTTGCGTGACCTGAAGCGCCAGGGGGTGGTCGGACACATCGGCCTGGGCGGGACCACCGCTTACGAGATGGCGCGTATCATCCGCACCGGCCAATTCGACGTGGTGCTCACCGCTTTCAACTATTCGCTGCTCTGGCGCGAGGCCGAGATCGAGGTGCTCCAGGCGGCCAAGGAGCAGGGCATGGGCATCATCATCGGCTCGCCGCTGCAACAGGGGGCGCTGGCGCGGCGCTACGATGCCGAGATCGAGGGCGGCGCGCCGTGGCTCAGCTCGCCGCGCCGGGCGCAATACCGCGCGCTCTATGCCTTCCTGGACGAGCTTGGCCTGCCCATCACCGAGGTGGCGCTGCGCTTTGTCATCTCGAACCCGGACATCTCGACCACCTTGATGGGAGCGCGCTCCGAGGCTGAGGTGGAGCAGAATGTCGCCGCGGTGGACAAGGGGCCGCTGCCGGCGGACATCCTGAAACGCCTGGACGAGATCGCGGCGATGGTGCCCTTCCGCCCCTTCGAGGAGCCGTTTGGCTTGCCGTTTGGGCGCCCCTATAAGGGGCCGGGGAGGGCCTGACATGAAAGCAGCCGTCATCGAACGCCCGGGCGAGTTGGTCGTGCGCGAGGTCCCCATGCCTGAGATGGGCGACTATGACGCGCTGTGCCAGTTGCTCTACGGCGCCACCTGCTCCGGCACCGACCAGCACCTCTTGGCGGGGCATTTCCCCTGGCCGGTGCGCTACCCCACTATCCTGGGGCACGAGAGCATTGGCCGCGTGATCCGCGTGGGGGCCAAGGTGCGCCGCTTTCGGGCCGGCGACCTGGTGACGCGGGTCGGCGCGCCGCCCAGCGCCGGGCTGAACGTGAACTGGGGCGGGTTCGCCGAGTGCGGCCTCGCCAGGGACTACTGGGCCATGCGCGACGATGGCCTGCCCGAGGCAGCCTGGCGCCCCTATCGGATCAACCAGCTCTTGCCGCCGGAGGCCGACCCGCGCGGCGCGACCATGGTGATCACCTGGCGGGAGACGCTGAGCTACGTCACTCGCATGGGCATCGGCGCTGGGGCCCACGTCCTGGTGATGGGGTCGGGCGGCAACGGGCTATCCTTCGCGGCGCACGCGGCCAACCTCGGCGCGGCGGTGACTCTGGTCGGCAGCGCAAGCCGGGAGCCCCTGGGCCGCGCCGTGGGCGCCACCGCCTACCTGGACTATCGCGCCGCCGACCTGCGCGAACGGCTGGCGCAGTTGCCGCCCGCCGATTTCGTCATCGACGCGGTGGGCAAGGCCGGCCAGATCGACCTGGCGCTGCCTTTCCTTAAATCCGGCGGCATGGTGGGCATCTATGGCATCGACGACTATGGGCGCTGCCAGATCAACCCCCACGCCGCCCGGGTGACCTTTACCGTCTACAATGGCGGCTATGAGGAGGGCGAAACCCACGACGCCGTCGTTGCGTATATACAGGCGAAGCGGCTGCGCGCCGAGATCTGGCTGGACCTGGAGCATCCCTTCCCGTTGCGGGAGATCGGCCAGGCCCTCGAGGCGGTGCGCCAGCGCCGGGTGGTCAAGGCCCTGGTCCAGCTCGCGGAAGGCTAGCACGGGCTGCGGGACCAACGATGCGAGTCATGGTTGGCTGTCGCTGTGGGCAGCGGCGGCTGGAGCATATTCTGTTTGAGCCAAAAGGAGGCTTGGCATGTCGCGGCAGAACAGGACCATTCTGATCGTTGTCCTGGTGGTGGCGCTCTTGATCTTTTTGTGTTGCTGCTGCCTGGGCGCGCTGGCGCTCATCTCGAGCACGTCGTACTCTCAGCCCGGCTATTATGGCCGCTTCCCCTGGGGCGACACGACCTTTCCCTGGGGCAATAGCCCTTTCCCTTGGGGCAACAGCATCTTTCCCTGGGGCAATAACCCCTTTCCCTGGGCCAACTAGCCTGTAACCTGCTTCTTCCAGCGGGCCCCGTCTCCAAGGCGGGGCCTGTTTGTGTCTAGCCGCTCCGGGCTCTGAAGCCGGCGCCCGCGCCGAGCGTATCTGGACTTGGTGGGCAAAACCCGTATAATGGGGGGGATACAAGCGGGCCCGCCGCGCTTGAGAAAACCGCAGGAGATGCTTCATGCACTTGAGCGAGCTACTGAACACCATCAACACCTGGGCGCAGTCGATCATCAGCTCCCTGGGCTACCCTGGCCTGGGGCTGGTCATGTTCCTGGAAAACATCTTTCCCCCCATCCCCTCCGAGATCGTCCTCCCGCTGGCGGGCAGCCTCACCCTGACGGGGCGCTTCACCCTCGTTGGCGTGACGCTGGTTGGCGCCATCGGCTCGGTGGCGGGCGCGCTCTTTTTCTACGGCCTGGGCTATTGGTTCGACGAATCCCGCATCCGCTGGCTGCTGGAGCGCTATGGCAAGTGGCTGATGCTGGACACGGAAGACCTGGACCGGGCGATGGCCTGGTTTGGCCGCTTTGGCGAGTACGTGATCTTTTTCGGGCGCATGGTGCCCATCGTCCGCAGCCTGATCTCCGTCCCGGCGGGCCTGGCGCGCATGAACCTGGGGCGCTTTTGTTTCTATACCAGCATCGGCACGGCGCTGTGGAGCTTTTTGCTGGCGCTGGCGGGGCGCATCCTGGGCCAGAATTGGACCGCGGTCAGCGAGTTCGTCGGCAAGTACGAGGATGCGGTGCTGGTGCTGGGCGTGCTGGTGGTGGTGGCCTTTTTTGCCCACCGGCTCTGGCTGCACCTCAAGCAGCGGAAGGCCCAAGCCGGGTAGGGTCGTCATAGAAGAGGCCGGACAGCGCATTGCGCTGCCCGGCCTCTTTGGCTTTACGCTATTTGGCGGATTCGGCCACCCAGCGGGCGAACCGCTCGCCATATTCGAAGCCGTGCCTGAGGTCCTCTTTCGTCGGCGCGCCGACGAACTCGAACGGCTCCATCACTTCCCATTTGAGCGGCTGCACGATGGCCTCGTACTCGCGCTGCGCGCCGCCGCTCCAGCCATAGCTGCCAAAGCGGGCGGTCTTTTTGCCCAGGATGCGCTTGTGGGCGGCCATCTCGAGCACCTGCGTCATGGCCGGAAACAGCGAACCCTCGTAGGTCGGCGCGCCCACCATCACGCCGGCGTAGCGCCACATGGCGGGCAAGATGTAGCTACTGTGCGTCCGCCCGCCGTCAAAGATCTCCAGCGGCAGCCCGACCTTGGAGATGCCCTCCGCCACGGCGTTCATCATCTCTTCCGTGTTGCCGTACATGGAGCCATAGACCAGGGCCACGCCGGGCGCGCCGCCGCCCTTGGCCAGCTCGGCCCACTCCTTATAGAGGGCGATGATGCGCTCGGGGTGAGCGCGCCAGATCAGGCCGTGGGACGGCGCGACCACGTCCACCGGCACGCCGGCCAGCTTGTCGATGGCGCGCAGGACAGGGCCGCTGAACTTGGCCACGATGTTTACATAGTACCGGAGCGCTTCCTTCTCATACCACGCCGGGTCGACGCACTGGTCGTCAAAGATCGCGCCGCGCAGCGCGCCATAGCCGCCAAAGCCGTCGCAAGCAAAGAGCACCCGCTCCGAGACGACATAGGTCATCATGGTCTCGGGCCAATGGACAAAGGGCGTATGCACGAACCGCAAGGTCTTGCGGCCCAGGGAGATCTCCTCCCCGTCCTCCACCACGCGGACGCGCTCGGTGATGCCGTAAAAGCTCTCCAGCATCTGTTTGGTCTTGGGCGTGCCCAGGATGGTCAGCTTGGGGGCCAGGCGCAGGAAAACCTTGAGCGCCCCGGAATGGTCGGGCTCCATGTGGTTGATGACCAGATAGTCCAGGTCAGCGACGTCCATGATGTCGCTGAGGTGGTCCACCAACTCGCCCTCTTTGGTGTCCTTGACCAGATCCACGATGGCCGACTTGTCGTCGCGAACCAGGTAGGTGTTATAGGAGACGCCTTCGCGGGTGATGGGCCACAGCCCCTCAAAGAGGTCCGTGGTCCGGTCGTTGACGCCGATCCAATAGACATCCGGCTTGATCTCGATCGCTGGCATGTGCTCGCTCCTTTACTCTGCGCTGCCGCGCCTCATCTCAGGTCGTGGGGCGCAAAGCCGTCCGGCAGCAGTTGATCCAGGGTATATTCGCGCGGGGGACTGTCCTCTGCGCCCGCGGTGGCGATGATCACGCGCATATCGGCGCTGAACTCGCGCAGCACCTGGCGGCAAGCGCCGCAGGGAGAGACCCCGTTGGCGGTGACCACGGCGATGGCGGCGAACTCGCGCTCGCCGGCGCACACGGCGCGAAAGACCGCCGCCCGCTCCGCGCAGATGGTCAGGCCATAGGAGGCGTTTTCCACGTTACAGCCCACATAGACGCGGCCGGACTGGGTCAGCAGCGCGGCGCCGACGGCAAAGTGCGAATAGGGGACGTAGGCATTCTCTCGCGCGGCGGCGGCCCGGCGGATCAGCTCTTCGTCCGAGATCATGGCGCACCCTGGCCCTTCTCCCGGGCGGGGACGCCATAGACCACCGTCTCCGGCGGGACGTCGTGGGTCACCACCGCGCCGGCGCCGACGATGGCCCCTCGGCCGATGCGCAACGGGGCGACCAACTTGGCGCCGCTGCCGATAAAGGCCCCGTCGTCGATGACCGTGGGATGCTTGCGCTGGCCGTCATAGTTGCAGGTCACCGCGCCCGCGCCGATGTTCACCCCCCGGCCCACCGTGGCGTCGCCGATATAGCTGAAATGGCTGATCACCGTCCCCGCGCCGATGCGCGAGTTCTTGACCTCGCCAAAGTTGCCCATGTGGACGCCGCGCTCCAGGTGGGCGCCGGGACGGACGTGGGCGAAGGGCCCCATGCGCACCTCGTCCTCGATGACCGCCTCCTCCACCACCGAGGAGATGATCTGGCACCGCTGGCCGATTTGGCTATCGCGGATAAGGCTGTTGGGCCCGATGATGCAGTCCTCCCCGACCTGGGTGGCGCCGAGCAGGTGGCAATTGGGGTAGATCGTCGTATCTTGGGCCACCTGCACGGTCGCGTCGATATAGGTGGTGTCGGGGTCGATCATGGTCACACCGCTGTCCATGAGCGCCTCGCGGATGCGGTCGCGGATCACCTTTTCCGCCCAGGCCAGTTGGGTGCGCTTGTTGATGCCGATGACCTGGCGCACGTCGTCCAATACGATGGACTCGACCTGCTGCCCATCTCGCACGGCCATCTCGATCATGTCGGTCAAATAGTACTCGCCCTTGCGGCTCAGGCCGATCTTGGGCAGGTTGGGCCACAGCCACTCGGCGCGCCAGCAATAGATGCCGCAGTTCAGCTCCTTGATCAGCTTTTGCTCCGGCGTGCAATCCACCTCTTCCACCACCTGGCGGACGCGCCCCTGGTCATCGCGGATGACGCGGCCAAAGGCCATCGAGTCATCGGAGAGGCAGGTGAGCATGGTCACGGCGGCGCCGCTCTGGCGTTGCCGCTCCACCAATTGCCGCAGCGTCTCGAGGGTCAAGAGGGGCATATCGCCATAGAGGGAAAGGACCAGCGGCGCTTTGCCTTCCACCGCCTGTCGCGCCTGGAGCAGCGCATGGCCGGTTCCCAGCCGCTGCGCTTGATAGACGTACTCGGCTTCCGCGCCCAGCGCCTCGCGGATCATCTCGGCGCCGTGGCCGATGACCATCACCGGCTTTTGGGCGGAGAGCGCCTTGGCGCTGTCGAGCGAGTACTGGATCATGGGCAGGCCGGCCACGGGATGCAGCACCTTGGGCAGCTTGGACTTCATGCGGGTGCCTTGCCCTGCGGCGAGGACGACGACGGCCAGGTCTTCCATAGCACCTCCCGATAGAAAAAATGACCAAGATAGCGCCACAAGGCCCCACCCCGGTCACTTGAGTAAGCTGGGGTGGGAGGATTCGAACCTCCGAATGCGGGAGTCAAAGTCCCGTGCCTTGATCCACTTGGCGACACCCCAATACCACTGCCGCGCCATTTTACCACCGTCGCCGGATTTCGACAAATAATCGCCGGTTGGACGAGTTTCCGAATGGCTTTGCCGAGTTGGGGCAAATGGGTATAATATGTCAATAGGGGGTGCAGCAGAAAGGCAGCCGGAGGTGGAGCATGCCACGCTACTTTTCTGGGCCGCTGCGCCATCAGGAGATCGCCTGGTGGCCGGAGAATAGCCTCGTGCTGGAGCGCCCCGGCCGGTTCGACGCCGAGCTGGTGGACGTTTACCTGTCTGGCTGGTCCCCCGGCGGCATCATCCTCGATCCCTTTGCGCGCGACCCCGAGGTGGTGTGGCGGGCGCAGCGCCGGGGATTCTCCACGATCTCGATCCATTTTGACCCGCTGGCCCATTTGGGCCTCGCCATCGCGCTCGATCCGCCCGCCGTCTCAGCGCTGGATTCCACCGTGACCCGGCTCGCCGACTCGCCCAAGCGCGGCGTGCCCCTGCGCCAGCATATCCAGGAGCTCTATCGCACCACCTGCGCCACGTGCGGCTCCCCGGCCATCGCGGATGGCTACCTCTGGGATCGCGATCAGGGCGCGCCGGTGCGCAAGCGCTACCGCTGCGCGACCTGCCAGCAGGCGTTCGAGGATCCTGTCGCGGAGGCGGACCTGGCGCTCGCCCACAGCGTGCCGGTGGAGGGGCTCTATCGCTCCTACATCCTCGACCGCTTTTCCGGCGCGGGCGAGGAGGCGCGCGAATTGGTTCAGGCGCTCTTGGCGCTGTATACGCCCCGCAGCCTCTATGCCCTGGTCCAATTGGCGCTCAAGATCGACGCGTTGTATCCGGATGCGGCGTCCAAGCAGCCGCTCTTCTGGCTGTTGCTGCAATGTCTGGACCTCTGCACCAATTTGCACCCCGACCCGGCGGGCCATGCCGCCTATCGCCCGCAGCGGCCCCGCGCGCCGCGCCAGTATCTGGAGATCAATGTGTGGCTGGCCTGGGAGCAGGCTTGGGCCGCCCTGCGCGAGCTCAAGCCCGCTTCCGTGCGGCTGGCGCCCAATCCGGCGGACTTGCTGGCCGCCGCGCCTGCGGGACCGCCCGCCCCGGCGGCCTATGTGGGGCTGCGTTCCATGCGCGACCTGGCCCAGCACCTGCCCGCGCGGAGCGTGGCGGCCATCCTGGCGCAGCCGACCCAGTTCGACGTGGTCTATTGGCCGCTGGCCTACCTTTGGAGTGGGTGGCTTTGGGGCGAGCAGCGGGCCGCGCCTCTCTGGAGCCTGGCGCGGCGCAAGGCCCCATCCTGGAGCTGGTACCTGCAGGCCGTCGAGGTGGCGCTGCACGTCCTGGGGCGGCTGCTCAAGGCCGATGGCCAACTGGTCATGGCCTTCGAGGCCGCCGACCAGGCCTATCCCGCCCTGCTGATGCTGGCGGCGGCCAAGGCGGGGCTGCGGCTGGTGGAGACGGGGTTCGCGCCGGGCGATGCGGCCCATTGGACGGCGCCCTCGGCGAGTCAGCGCGGCGGCTACCGGCAGACCTGGGCGCTCCACGAGCTCCCGCAGCCCGCGCCCATGCCTCGCGAGGCGCTGGAGGCTGCGCTCCGGGAGGAGGCGCGCCGGGCCACCGTCGACACCCTGACCCAACGAGGCGAGCCAGTCGGCGCAACCCTGCTGCGCTACGCCATTTGGCGCCGATTGGAGGAGCGCGGCCTCTTGCGGCAGGCCATGGCGGGCCAGGTGGAGGGCGGCGCCTGGGATGCCGTGAGCGAGCAGGTCAAGCGAGCGCTGCAAGAGGGCGTGGCGAGCGAGGTGGTCTGGCTCTCGGAAAAGGAGGGCGGCGAGGAAGGCGCCTGGTGGCTGCAGCGGCCCGGTTCCCTATCGCCCCCTCTCGACGATCGCGTGGAGCAAGCAGTGCGCGAGTTGCTTCCGCAGCGGCCAGCCTGGACCTGGCGCGAGCTCGTGCGGCGGATCGAGGCGGATTTCCCGTTTCCCGCCACGCCGGAGCCGGACCTGGTCAGGCGGTGCCTGGAAGCCTATGGCGACCCCGTGGACGAGGCGCGCTGGCAGGCGGCAGCGACGGACGCCGCCTGGCGGATGAACCTGATCGAGGCGCTGGCCCGGCTGGGCTATCGCCTCGGCTGTGGCGTCTGGATTCGTCCTGCTGGACCGGAGGCAGCCGGAGACCTTGGGCCAGCCTCCTTCCCGCCCGAGGCGGACGTCGTCTGGGCCCGGAGCCAGGAGGTCCGGCTGAGCTTTGTGCTGCGCGAGACGGCCCAGATCGATGACTTGCTGTCGGAAAGCTCTGTGGGCGAGCGGTACCTCGTGATCCCGGCGCGCCGGGCGGGCCTGCTGCGGGCCAAGCTCGCGCGGTCGCTGCTGCGGCGGCAGCGCCTGGCGGCGGCCGCGTGGCGCATCATCAAGGACGATCACCTGGTCAACCTGGCGCAGGGCGCCCAGGTGAGCTGGCACGAGTGGGCCGAGGCCGTGGGGCTGGACCCGCTGATCGAGCGGGACGAGGCACGTTTGCCGCTTTTCGGGACGAGCTGAGGCGGGGCCCTGTTGCCAGTTCCTCCCTTGCCGGTATAATAGGGCCACCGGCGATCCGCCAGCAACCACGACCATGGAGGAGTGAGCGTATGGGAGCCGAACTCAACATCGCCTTTGTCACCTCGGAAGTGCGCCCCTTCGCTGCCACCGGCGGGCTGGGGGACGTGGCCAGCGCCCTGCCCAAGGCGCTGCGCCAACAGGGGCATCAGGTGCGCCTGATCATGCCCGCCTATGCCATGATCGCAGAGCAGGGCTACGAGCTGGAGGAAGTCCCGGGCCTGGGCGAGCCCATCTCGGTGCCCAACCTTGGCGAGGTCGAGGTCAAGATGGCCACGCTGCCCGATAGCGGCGTGCAGGTCTATCTCCTTGACGCGACCACCTACGACTTTTACCGGCGCACCAAGGACCGCGCCGGCCTCTATGGCTGGCCCGACGACGCGCGCCGGTTCATGTTGCTCTGCCGGGGCACCCTGGAGCTGCTCAACGCGCTGAACTGGAAGCCGGACGTGATCCACTGCAACGACTGGCAGGCGGGCCTGATCCCCGCCTATCTGGACAGCGTCTACAAGTACGATTTCCTCAATACCGCCACGCTCTATACCACCCACAACATCCTCTTCGGCGGGCCTGGGGGGCTCTCCACGCGCACGCTGCGCGAGGCGGGGTTGGGGCTCGAGCTGGTCCCGGTGATCCATCCGCACGAGTATTACGGGCATTTCAGCTTTAGCAAGGGCGCGCTGTCGCTGGCCGACGTGGTCAATACCGTCAGCCCCACTTACGCCCAAGAGATCCTGCAGCCGGAATCCGACCCGCTGCCCTATCCGGTGCGCATCACCGAGGGCTCCAGCGCCACGGAGCATACCTGCCGCATCCCCAATGGCGTCGGTTTCTATAATGTGCTGCGGCACCGGCAAAAGGCACGGCCCTTCCTGGGCATCCTGAACGGCATCGACACGGACTATTGGAACCCCCAGACCGATCCCCACCTGGCGATGAACGTGGTGGCGGGGTTGGCCAAGGGGCTGGCCAAGCCGATCGAGGTGGAGCCCGCGACGCCGGGGCAGTTGAGCTTTGGGCCCGACCTGCCCGACGAGGTGCTTTGGCAGCGCAAGGCCCTCAATAAGCGGCGGCTGCAACAGATTTGCGGCCTGGATGTGGACGACCAGGCGCTGCTCATCGGGCGCGTGGCGCGCATCGGCGACCAGAAGGACTATTTGCTGATGGCGGAGGGGGCTCGGGCGCTGCAGGCGATCCTGGAGATGGGCTGCCAGGTGGTGATCCTGGGGCGCGCCTCGGCGCAGGATGTGGCCGGGCAGTGGTACCGGGCCGAGTACGAGCGGTTCGACAAGGTCTATCCCGGCCAATTGGCCTATATCAACAGCCGGTGGCAGCGCTGGCTCGGCAAAGGGCTGCCCGCCGACGCCGATTTCGAGTTCGAGCACCTGCTCTACGCTTGCAGCGACGCCTTCCTGATGCCCTCATTGCACGAACCCTGCGGCCTCTCCCAGATGGTGAGCATGCGCTACGGCTCGGTGCCCATCGTCCGGCGCACCGGCGGCTTGGCCGATACGGTGCGCGACGCCGAGGCGCCGCCGGATGCCCGCAAGGGCGGCGGTTTCGTCTTTGACGAGCCCTCGCCGCAGGCCCTGGTGGAGGCGGTGCGGCGCGCGCGGGAGGTTTTCGGCCAGCAGCCCATGCGCTGGCGGGCGCTGGCGCGCGAGGGCATGAGCAAGGACTTTTCCTGGGGCCCGTCGGCGCGCGAGTACGCCGATGCCTACCGCCTGGCCAGGGAGGTCAAACGCAAGATCAATCACCTGGACGACTAGCGGGGAAACCAACCTGCCAAGTAGCCCGGCAGAGCGCCGGGCTATTCTTTTTGTCGCAGACTGCGGAGGCGCTCCAGCAGGCTGGGCGCGGTCCCGCGCGGGGGCGTGTAGCCGAAGGGCAGGCGCGAGAGGACAAGCGCGCCGGCCAGGCGCATCCCGCCCGCCAGCATCAGGGCGTAGCGCGCGCCGATCCAGCCGGCGACCGCGGTGCCCAACAGCGGCGCGATGAAGGCCGTGACGTTGAGCAGCGTGTTATAGATGGCCATGAAGGTGGGCACCCGGTTGGAGGGGATGGACGAGATCAGGCAGTCAAAGTTCGAGATGCTCCAGCTCGCATTAAAGATCCCGCTCCAGACCGAGACCCAGACCAGTGGCTCGATGCGCGTAAAGAGGCCGGTGAGGAAGGGAAACCCGGCCAGGCCGAAGGCGCTCACCAGGAACACCCAGCGGTTGCCGCGCCGCTTCATGATGCGCCCCCACAGCAGGAACATGACGATCTGCGTGGCGCTGCCCACGGTGGAGATCAGGCCCAGCCAGCTATTCGAGGCCTGCAGGTCGCGGACGCGATAGAGGCCATAGAGCGCCATCGGGAAATACATGGCCCAGCCGTAGAGGAAATTCCCCACGGCAAAGTTGTAGAACTCGCGCTGGGAGCGGATCGTCTGCCAGGTGTCCCGCAGGCGCGTCCGGAGCGGAACCCGCGCGACCGGCGCGCTGGTTGGCGTCGCCGCGGGCTTGGGCGCTTCCAACTCAGGCAGGGGGTGTACCTTGCTGACGTTATACAGGCTGAACATGGAGGTCAGAAAGGCCACGCCGAAAAAGAGCTGATAGTTATAGGGGACGGGGATCGTGTCCAGCAGCTTGCCCGCCAGCAACACGGAGAGCATCCCGGTCAGGGATAGCAGCATGTTGCGGATGCTTACCACGCCGGCGCGCTTTTCCGGCGAGACGGCCTTGGCCATCAGGGTGGTAAAGGCCACGCCGCCCAGGGCGCCGGGGAGGCTGGCTAGCGTGATCAGCCCCACCACCGCCTCGGCGCGATAGCGCAGCAGGAAGAAGGGCATGATGGCGATGAGCAGGTAGGCCAGGCGCTGGGCGAGAAGGCTCCAGAAGGTGACGCGCCGGATCTGGCCGCTGCGCTGGACGACGCGGCCGGAGGGAACCTGCCAAAAGATGTTGATCAGGGCGGGCAGCGAGCTGAGCAAGCCGACGAGCGTATCGGAGGCGCCCAAGCGGATGGCAAAGGCGCTGGTGAAGGTGCCGAGGATGGCATTGGTGACCCCGAACCAAGCGATATCGCCGTAGAGGTGCAGCGCATTCATCTCTTCCGGCCCGCGCTGGCGATGCAGCCAAGCTGAGAGACGCGCGTTGAAACGGGAATGGTAGTAATTGGCCTGCGCGCGCCACAGCGCCAGACGGTTGGTCTTGCGGGTCATTACATCTCCTTCATCCCCTGCATCAGCGTCTCATAAGTGCTCTCCATGAACTCGGGGATCACTCGCGTGTTCGCCAGAACCGGCATGAAATTGGTGTCGCAGTTCCAACGTGGCACGATGTGCATGTGCACGTGGGCAGCGATCCCCGCGCCGGCGGCCTCGCCCAGGTTGATGCCGATATTAAAGCCGTCGGGGCGCAGGGTGCGGCGCAGCAGGGCTAGGCACCGTTGCGCCATGCCCATCATCTCGGTCAGGGTCTCGCCGTCCAGCGCCTCGATCGAGGCGACGTGCTGATAGGGGAGCACCAACAGGTGCCCATTGCTATAGGGAAAACGGTTCAGGATCACAAAGGCGTGTTCGCCGCGCCAGAGCAGGAAATCCTCGCGGTCCAGCTCGGGATGGGCGGCAGCGTGGCAAAAGACGCACTCGCCGGTCTTGTCCGCCTGAATATATACGAGACGCCACGGGGCCCAGATTCGTTCCATCAGATGACTCCCTTATTGGTCGGCGAGATCGAAATACAGCCGCGTGCGCTCCACCGCATAGGGCGCGTCCGCCAATCCCAGCGCGGCCAGCACCTGGTCGGCGCGGCCGGTGGCGCTGCTGCTGTTGGCCAGCTTCATGCCGATCTGCGCCCCTGGCCCGGGGATCAGGTCAAGCTCCAGGATCAGCGGACGCAGGTCATAGGCGCGCAACTCGCCCTTGCGCTGGCGCTCCATGGGGATGGCATCGCGGGCCAACAAGTCGGCGATGCGCGCGCCCAGGTCGACGGGCGCGTCCTCCAGCGTGACCAGGTAGTCGGCGTGGCTGACGCTGGCCTGCAGCGCGGGCAGGCGCAGGTCCACCTCGCGCACCTCGACCAGCTCGATCCCTGCGGGAAGCTGTGGCGCGACGCGTTTGGCGAACTCGAGCGGGGCCAGCGGCGGGGAGAGCCAGACGTCCAGCAGCTCGGCTCGTCCCGTGGCGCCCACCGGCAGCGCCGAGGCGAAGGCGAACTTGGGGCGGGGGCTAAAGCCCTGAGAATAGACCAGGGGCAGCCGAGCGCGGCGAAAGACCCGCTCCACCGTGCGGGCCAAGTCCAGATGCGAGATGTACTTGACGGCCTCGCCCTTGGTGTAGGTGGCGCGCAGGCGCTGGATGTTCTCGCTCATGGTTGCCCTGCCAGTTCCGGCGGGCAGTCCGCCAGCTCGTAACAGGCGCGCAGCCCGCAATCCTGGCAGCCGCCGCGGCAATCGGGGGTCGTCTCGGCGCGCAGCGCGCTGTGGTACTCGGCCCAGAGGAACGCACGGTCCACCCCGCAGGCAATGTGGTCCCAGGGCAAAACCTCGTCGCTTGCGCGCAAACGGCTACCGTAGAACTGCGGGTCGAGCCCCTCCGCCTCGAAAGCTCCGGCCCAGGTCTGATAGTCAAAGTGCTCTTGCCAGGCGTCAAAGCGGGCACCTTGCCGCCAGGCTCGCTCGATCACCCGGCTCAGCCGGCGGTCGCCGCGGCAGAGGGCCGCTTCCAGCAGCGTGGCCTCCGGGGCGTGCCAGTTGAGCTTGACGCCGGGCAGGCGCAGGGCCTGGCGCAGCCGCTGTTGCCGGTCCGCCACGACCTCCAGATCGGCCAGGGGTAGCCATTGGAAGGGCGTGTGCGGCTTGGGCACAAAGGTGGCCACGCTGACGTTCACCTCGACCCGGCGGCCGCGCGCCTCCCGCCCGACGCGCAAGACCTGGCGCACCAGGTCGGCGATGGCGTCGATGTCCTCGTCGGTTTCGGTGGGCAGGCCCATCATGAAATAGAGCTTCAGGTGCTGCCACCCGCGCTCAAAGGCCGTGCGCGCCGCGTTCAGCAGGTCCTCCGCGGTGACGTTCTTGTTGATCACGTCGCGCAGCCGCTGGCTGCCCGCCTCCGGGGCGAAGGTCAGCCCGCTCTTCCGTCCCTCCTGGATCATCTCGGCCAGGGACACGGAAAAGGCGTCGGTGCGCAAAGAAGGCAGCGAGATGGCGAGCTGCTCCGGCGCGTACCGCTCGCGCAGGCGCTTCAGCAGTTCCTCGATGCGGCTATAGTCGCTGCTGCTCAGCGAAAGCAGCCCCAGCTCCTCATATCCCGTGGCGGCGATCATCTCGTCCACCGTCTGGACCACCTCGTCCACCGCACGCTCGCGGATCGGGCGATAGATCATGCCCGCCTGGCAGAAGCGGCAGCCGTTGGTGCAGCCGCGCTGCAGCTCGATCACGGCGCGATCGTGCACCGTGTCGATAAAGGGCATGATCAGGCGCGTCGGGGCGGGGGGCAGGGGAGTGACCATCTGCCGCTGGATGCGGGCGGGCGCCGAGCCCAACGGGGCGAACTGGGCCACGCGCCCGTCGTCGTGGTAGGTCACCCGGTAGAGGCTGGGCACGTACACGCCGGGCAGGCGCGCCGCCTGCTCCAGAAAACGCCGCTTGGCCTCCAGGGACCAGCCCTCCCGGCGTTTGGCGGCCTGGTAGGCGCGCAGCAACTGGAGCAGCGCCACCTCCCCCTCGCCGATCACGAACAGGTCGAAAAAGTCGGCCATCGGCTCGGGGCTATAGGCGCCGCTGCCCCCGCCGATGATCAGCGGGTCGTCGGCGGAGCGCTGCTCGGCGCGGATGGGAATGCCCGCCAGGTCCAACAGGTTGAGCACGTTGGTGTAGGTCAGCTCGTATTGCAGGGAAAAGCCCAGCAGATCGAAATCGCGCAGGGCGTGGCGGGTCTCCAGGCTGAACAGGGGGATGCCCGCTTCGCGCATGGCGGCTTCCATGTCCGTCCAGGGCGCATAGGCGCGCTCCGCCACCATATCCGGCTGGCGGTTCACCAGGTCATAGAGGATCATCAGGCCGAGGTTGGACATGCCGATCTCGTAGGCGTCGGGGTAGAGCAGCGCCAGGCGCACGTCCATGGCGTCCCAGTTCTTGGTGATCGCGTTCCATTCGTGGCCGGCGTAGCGCGCCGGTTGCGTGACGCGAGGCAGGATGCGGTCCAGGGCCTCGCGGCTCACGATAGCAGGTGTTTTCAATCTGGCAGCCTCACAGGGATAGTGCTGGCATTATACCGCTTTCGCCGGGAACGACAAAGGAGCTCGACGAGGGTCGGCGGCGCGTGGAAAGAGCGGCCCGCCTTCACCGGCGGTGGCGGGCCCGGGCGGCCATGCCCAGCTAGAAGAGCAGGGTCAGCACCAGTGCGGAGACGAGCGGCACAGTCAGGTTGTCCAGATGCCAGGGCGTGACCGCCTCGACCACGGCGGCGGCCAGGGCGACGATGAGCGCCCCGCCCAGCGCGGCCCCCCAGCTCAACGAGGAAAAGATGAGCAGCGCCAGGGACACGGCCAGCCAGCTCGCCAGGAACATGGTCAGGCTGCCTTCCCAGCTTTTGAGCGAGCCAGCGAAGGGGTGCTTGTGCTGGCCCCAGCGCTTGCCGGCGATGGCGGCCAGGGCGTCGCCCCAGGTCATGGGCATCAGGGCGGCGACCAGCAGCGCCGGTTGGGGCCAGAGCCACAGGATCAGCAAGGCGAACGAGATGGGGAAATAGACGGTGCCCAGGTTCTCCCGCTCGCCGGTCTCCATCGCCTGGAAGACGCTGCGCCGATAGGAGATATAGTTGAGCACGACGAACGAGAGCGGGGGAATCATGGCGGCATAGCGGCTTTGGAAGAGGAGCACCGTGCCGACTACCCACATGCCCACGCCGATGTGGACGAACTTGCGGGTGAACTCGATGGGATAGCCGCGCCACTTGCGCAGCCCCTCGGCGGCAAAGAGGACGGCAAAGACATAGACGAACGAGAAAATCAGGGCCCACACGTCCGATTTCATGCTAGATCACCAATTGGTCGTATAGATGCTCGAGGTCCAATTCCTTACACACGGTCTCGGCGCACTTGAGCGTCAGCGTGGCCGCCGAGACGCCCAACCGCATCGCCTCCGCCGCGGGCATCTGGTGGATCAGGCCATAAAGCACGGCGGCCATGAGCGCCGCGCCCGCGCCGGTGTTATCCACCACGTCGCACGAGATGGCAGAGATATAGCCGCTCTCGCTGGGCGTGGCGTAGCAGAGCCCGTTTTCCGCCAGGGTGATGATGGCGACCTTGACGCCTGCGCTCACCATCTCGCGGGCCGCGGCCATGGCCTCGGTGTGGTCGGCCAGCGGGCGCCCAACCACGGCGCTGGCCTCGGACAGGTTGGCCGCCAGGACGTGCAGCCGCGACAGGAAGGGCCGGACGCGCGGGGCCAGGGAGACCGACACGGTGTTCAGCGCGACGGGCACTCGATAGCGTTCGGCCAGCTTGAACACCAGCCCCATGGTGGCCGGCCCCACGTTGGCGTCCATCACCACCAACACGGCCTGCTTGAACCATTTGCGATGGCGAAAGATGTATTGCGGCGTGATCAGGTCCAGGACCATCATGTCGTCAATGGAGACCGCCAGCGCGCCGGATTCGTCGAGCACGGCCAGATAGGCGGCGGTGTGCCGGTCCGGGCTGATGATCATGGCTTCCATGTCCACGCCGGCCTGGGCGGTCTCTTCCAGGACCGTATGGCCCAGGCCATCGCGGCCCACGGCGGAGAAGAGCTTGGCATCCAGCCCCAGCCGCGCCAGATTGTCGGCGACGTTGCGCGCTTCGCCGCCGCAGCTAAACTTGATCTGACCGGGGTTGGAGGTAGAGCTTATCAGCGGGCCGCTGGCCAAGCCCTTGATGTCCACAGTGGACGCGCCGATTACGAGGACCCGTTCAGTCACCGCTCGCTCCTTGTCCGAGGTTAGGGGCTGCGCTCAACTTTTCTCCTTGACGGACACGATGTTCCCGCGCACATCTAGCTCGACCACGTACCGCTTCTCCTGGGTGAACTCGACGCTCTCGCCATCGGGCTTGATGCGCTTGACCTTTTCCGTCCAAAAGAGGGTGAACTGGATGCCGCCGCTGGGGGTCCGGACGCGCTCGATGATCTTCCAGGCCTCGCCTGCGGGGATGCGCAGGTTCTCCTTGAGCCGCTCGATGGCCAGGTCGGGCAGGTCGATCTCGGGCCGGAGGTACGGCGGACGGCGATATAGCCCCGCCCTCTCCAGTTTGGACATGTGCTCCAGAGCGGCCATGATCGAGAAAAAGCCGGTGATGCCCGCCAAGATCGAGATTTGCAGGGGCGGCACGGTCAGCTTTTCCAGCAGGGTCGGCAGCAGCGCGCGCAGATAGGAGGTGCCGTCCACTGCGGCGAAAAAGCCCACGCCCATGGCCCAGAGAAGCGCCAGGGTGGCCAGCATCTTGACGCTCTGGCCCTGCGCGCCGCGCACCGACCGGCGCAGCTCGCCCTCCCAGATGGCCTGCTTGTACATGTAGCAGTAGGCAAAGATCATGACGCAAATGATCTCGGCCATGACCAACGTCCTGGCGCTCACGTCCGGCAGAAAGGGATAGGCCCACATCAGCACGGGCAGCAGCAAGGACGCCAGCCCCAACAGCCCAAAGGCGCCGAGAAAATAGACGGGCAGAGGCTGACCGCGTTCGGGTTGTTCCACGGTTATCCCTCCTCAATGGGCTGATCGTGCGGCTCCGCCGGGGACTCGTCCTGCCCAGGCGCTTCCCCACCGCCCTGACCTGACGGCTCGGCGCCCTTGGCCGGAGCTCCCAGTTGGGCGGTCGGGGTCGGTTGGGCCTTGGCCTGGCTGGGGGCCTGGATTTCTGGGGTGGGGCGCGTCACGTACGGCAACAGGAACTTGGTGGCGTGCTCCAAAGGAAGCTCGGGCGCATAGGTGTGCAAGACCTTGAGCATCAGCTCCAGCCACTCGCTCTTGCTGTCCGCCTCCACGCGCAGCCGGTCGGCTTCCTCGTGGGCGATCTTGGTCTCCCACTTTTTCTGCCACCAGGCGAGCACGATGCGCCAGATATCCGGGGGCATCTCGACGGTGGTGATGTCTACCTTGCCGATCTTGACGCCCCAGGCCAGCGCTCGCTTTTCCAGGTGCTTTTGCACCTGCGCTTCCAGCTCGGAGAGCATGACCGGGTTGGAGCCCATCTCGGAGACGGCGAGCAGCCTATCCAGGTCATACTCGGCGATCACGTCTCGCAGCGCGATCGCCAGCGCGCCCGCCGTATCTTGCTCCCAGCCTTCGCGAGAGGCCTTATAGACGGCCCGATAGACCGACTCGGCATAGACCGGGTAGGCCCCCTCGATGACGTGGTCGAACCGGCGGGGCGCCAAAAAGGCATCGGGCCGGAGGTCGGTGTCCGCTTTGGGCTCGATCTGGATAGTGAGGCTGGTGTGAAAGGTCAGCCGGATTTGGTCCCGGGTGGGGGCGTCTTTGACGCGCACCGTGCGGGTCCGCGGGCGGAGGTCCACCACCTGTTTGACCTTCTCAAAGGGCCTGGCCTTGCCCGTGCCGGGGCCGAGGACCTGATTACTCCCGTCCGGCGCCTCCAGGACCACAGCATTGCCAGGCCGCACCACCAGCAGGCCGGGCCCGCCGCTGCGTCCCAGGATTCCTGGCGGCGACTCGGCGATGACCTGCCCGTTGTCCACGGTGATGACCGGCCCCTGCCGGTCCAGGATCAGGTCCAATATGTAGCGACGGGCATCGGCGGCGGAAACGCCCAGGCCGGCGTTGAGCTTGAGGACGAACTCGCTGCTGATCCAGGCGACGGCCTGGAGCGCGGCCCACACGAACAGCACGCCGAGGGCCAGGCCCGCCAGGACCGCCCAGAAAGCCAGCCGGTAGGGATCGCCCGCGAGCAGCCCCAGCGGGCGGGAGCGCTGAATCAGCGCCTGGACGGTGGGGTTGCGCACCAGGAGGGTTTGCAGGAGGGTGCTGGAGAGGAGCGTGATGGCGAAAACGGCATAGCCCATCGTCAGGTAGCGACGAAAGCGCGGGATTTGTCGCATCAGCCAAAAAGCATAGATGAGCAAGGCCAGGTAGCCTAGCGGCCAATAGAGCCGCAGGAGGCCTGCCACGATCCCACCGCCCAGCACCGCCAAGACCCACTTCATCACAGCGCTCCTGCCAGGCGGCGCCCGGCCGCCGAGATTCCCCTCGATGCTCCGCAACCCCGCCTAACTATACCACAGCAACTCCCGAAACGCCAAGCAGCCTCGGGGCAGCCCTGGCAACTTGGCTCGCCTGGCGCTGCGGGGCTGTCCGCTCAAGGGGCGGGGCGGTCCTCCGGCGCAGAGGGGCCGCCATATTCGTGCAAGAGATCCCGCTTGAGGCTCTGCGGCGCGCGCAGCATGAGCAGGACGTGAAACTCGCTGCCAGGCGGATTATCCTCGTCGTGCCCTTCGCTGGCCACCCAGATCTTACCGCCATGCGCTTCGATGATGCCCTTGGTGATGGCCAGGCCCAAGCCAGGTCCTCCGCCTTTGAACTGCACCCGGCTGGAGCTATGCAGCGAGACGTCGCCCACGCGGAAAAACTTGGTAAAGATGCGCTCCTGGTCCTCCAGGGCGATGCCGATGCCGGTATCCGCGATGATCACCTCGATGAACTGCTCGGCTGGCTCGTCGCCGCCCAGCAGCCGCGCCGAGATCGAGATTCGGCCGCCATCCGGCGTGAACTTGATGGCGTTCTCGATGATGTTATGAAACGCCTGGTGCAGCCGCTGAGGATCTCCCTCGAAGGGAGGCAGGCCTTCCAAGTCGCCGACCTCCAGGCGTTGCTGGCGCTCTTGCGCGATCGGCGCCAATTGCGCGATGGCCGGGCCCATGATCTGGCCGAGCCGACATTCCCGCCAATGCAGGTCCAGCGCGTTGGCGTCGATGCGCGAGATATCGATCATGTCGTCGATGATCTGGCGCAAGCGCTCCGTCCCGCGCGAGATGCCCTCGGTGATGTGGGCGATCTTGTCGCCGTTCTGCAGGTCGACCGCGGGCAAGGAGGTCAGGATGTTGGTGTAACCCTGAATCAGGGTCAGGGGGGTCTTGAGCTCGTGGGAGGCGATGGTCAAAAAGTTGGACTTGGCCTCGTCCAGCCGGCGCAGGTCCTCGTTCAGCCGGGCCATGTTCGCGTTCATGTTCGAGAGCTCGATGAAGCGTTGCGCGTTCCGGAGCGGCAGCGCCGTCTGCTCCCCCAGGGAGGCCAGCAGCTCCAGTTCGCTGCGGAGATAGGGCGCCCCCTCTCGCTTGGGCCCCAGGGCGATGATCCCGATCAGCCTGTCTTCGGACTTGACGGGCACATAGACCGACATGTTCAGAAAGGCAAACCATTCCTGATCCCGCTCGGGGATCGCGCGGAACTCGAGCGAGCGCTCCAGGTCTCGTTGCCGCAGGGGCGCGCTGGTTTCCTCCAGGTACTTGATCACCGGGTGGCTTCTGGATACCCCCAGCGGAAAGGCGCCGATCACGCCCATCCCAGGGACCGCGCGCAAGGTGAGCCCCTCTTCCTCCTTGCGCTCGACGTTGATCATGGCGCCGCGCTCGGCGCCAAAGGCGTGGGCAATGAGCGTCACCGCCTTGACCGCCAGTTCCTCCAAGTCGGTGAGCCCTTCGATATGCTGGCCATAGTCGCTCAAGGCCACATAGTTGTCATAGCCCGCGCCCCAAACGAGCCGGTCGATCGTCTTTTGTACAAACTGGTATAGCGGCTGATAGAGCACGGTCAGGGCGATGGCGGCGATGCTGACGCCGATCAGTCGGCTGAAGGGGGCAGGCAAGCGGGAGGCGGAGACCTGCAGGACGCTGATGGCCGCAAAGTAGACGATCACGGTGATCAGCGTCACCACCAAATAGCCGGAGACTCGCCGGAGCAGGTGCTTCAGGTCGGCCAGGTCCGGCCTTAGCGCCGCATAGCACATCAAGACCCCCACCAGCGTCGCAATGGCAATGCCGGCGTCTCGGGTGATGCCCTTGTTCCAAAAGTAGCCAGCTTGCCCCACCGCCAGGAAGGCCCAGATCAGCACCCAGTAATCGATCTCGTTGCGGCGGCGAGGGCGGGGCGTGTGCAGCCGTTGGTATCCGAGCATGGCGCCGCACGCCAAGATAGCCAGGATCCACCCGGCGAGGGGCGCATAGCCGGAGATGGCTCGGAAAACAGGGGCGTCACGCCACGCAGGGAAGAGCAGAAAGCAGATGGGGGTGATCAGCAGCGGCCAGGCCAGCCCGATGATCCAGGCGACGCCGCGGCGTGGCTGCCACCGGAGATAGGCCAGGGTCAGCAAGTAGAACGTGGCTGGCCAGGCACCCATGGCGCAGGGAGATAGCCCAGACAATGTCTCGCCGAGCCACGTGTCGCGCAGAAAGGCTACGCTAGGCAGCGCGGTTCCGGCATTGGCCACAAAGGCGGTGGCGAAATAGAGCGCCAATAGCCACTTGGCGAGGGGGCGCGGGCCTCGGCTCAGGAGCGCGACGCAGAAGAGCAGGGCATAGGCAAGCCAGGCTGGGACCGCCAAGATCGTTGGTGGGTCTAGGGCCGGGTTGCCATTCATGTTGCTCTCCGACTGCGGCTATGCCGAGGTGATCCAGGTGCCTGTCTGGCCGTCCAGCGCGCGTTTGATCTGCTCGGGCGAGGTGATCAGGGCTTGCTTGCCGCCCATTTCCAGGAAGCGGATCACCGCCTCGATCTTGGGCTTCATGCTGCCTGGCGCGAAATGCCCCTCGGCCAGGTACTGGCGCGCCTCCGCCAAGCTCAAATGGTCGAGCCACTGTTGGTTGGGCTGTCCGTAATGCAGCGCCACCTTTTCCACGGCGGTCGAGATCACGAACAGGTCGGCGCTAATCTCGGTCGCCAGGAGCGCCGAGGCATAATCCTTGTCGATGACCGCGGCGACCCCGGCGAGATGGCCTCGGCTATCTTCGATGACGGGTATGCCTCCGCCGCCCGCGGCGATGACGACGTATCCCTCGCGCACCAAGCGGCGGATCGCCTCGATCTCGACGATGCGCTGCGGTCGCGGGGAGGGGACCACGCGTCGCCAGCCGCGCCCGGCATCCTCGGCCATCCGCCAGCCCAGCTCGGCGCCATACTGCGCGGCCTTGGCTTCGTCATAGAACGGCCCGATGGGCTTGGATGGGTTGGCAAAGGCGGGGTCCAGGCGGTCCACCACGACCTGGGTTACCACCGTCACGGCCAGCTTGTTGATCTCCCTGGCGGCGAATTCGTTCTGCAGGCACTGTTGGATCATGTAACCCAGCGCACCTTGCGTATCTGCCCCGCATGAATCCAGGGGCACGTCGTGCAGCGCGTGGCGCGACAGCTCGGAGCGCAAGAGGATAAAGCCCACCTGCGGGCCGTTGCCGTGGGTGATGATGACTTCCCACCCGGCAGCGATCATCTCGGCGATATGCTGCGCCGTCTCGCGCGTGGTGGCGAATTGGTCGGGCACCGTCTGGTGTTGTTTGTCCTTGATCAGGGAATTGCCGCCGATGGCTACCACAGCAACCTTGCTGTTCACAACCCCTCCGCTATCTCGCGATCCTGGAGTGCTGCGAATCAGTATAGCTAGATTGCTCGAGCCCGCAAGCTCTGGGCTCGTCCTAGCCCAGGACGAACGCCACTCCGATGCCTGCCGCTAGCATGAGCAAGAACCCCGGCCAGAGGGCCCGGCGCAGTGCGGAGGAGCCGTTGGCCAGCACGATGGCCCCCTTGGAGGCGGTGTTGGCCATGGCAGCAAGGACCACGGCCTGCGCGGCCACGGGCAGGCTGGGATCGCCCGCCATCTTGTTCAACTCGGCCATGGATAGGGCGATGGCGTTGGTTTCCACCAGCCCCGCCACGACGCTGGAGAGATAGATCCCCAGGTTGCCGAGGTACATCTGCGCTGCTCGCGCCGCCAGCAGCACCACCGCATAGAGCAGCCCGAACTTGAGCGCCGGCTCCAGCTCGAAGGGGTTGGCGAAAGAGATGTCCTCGCCCTCGCTGGTGAACCGCTGCGAGCGATAGAGATAGGCGCAATAGAGGATGCCCACCAGCGCCGCCGCGGCCATGGGCCCTAGCAAGGATCGCGCCAGGTCCAGGTTGACCACGCCCACCACGACCACGAGCCGCGCGAACATGACCGTCCAGGCGAGCATGACGGCTAGCGCCAGGGGCTTGCCCAGCTCGTTCCGCTGCTTGCTCCGCTGCGCCATGCTCACGGTCACGGCGGTGCTGGAAACGAGCCCGCCCACCAGGCCGGTCAGCCAGATGCCCAGGCGCGGCCCCACAGCCTTGACCAGCACATACCCGGCAAAGCTGATCGCCGAGATAAAGACGACCATCAGCCAGACCTTGTAGGGGTTCAACACATCGAAGGGAGGCGGGCCCAGCGGCTCGTGCGGCAAGATGGGCAGGACGATCGCCGAGATCACGGCGAACTTGAGCGTGGCGTACATGTCTTGGCGGGTGATGGACTTGGCGAAGCGGTGCATCTCGGGCTTGAGGGAGAGCAGCCCCAGCACGACCACCGTGATGGCCACCGCCAGCGGCAGTTGGCCCAGGTAGCAGAGCGCGCCGTTGAGCGTGGTGATCAGGGCCGAGGACTCGGTGGTGACGCCCACCGATCCGGTCTTGGCGCAGAGGGCATAGGCCGTGGTGATCAGCCCCCCGAGCACCGCCACGATGGCGACCATGACCCAGGGCGACTCCATTTGGTCAGCCACCAGGGCGCCCAGAAAGCCCAGGAGCCCGAACAAGGCAAAGGTGCGCATCCCCGCAAATGAGCGGCGCTTGGCGCCCGCATTGGTGCGCTCGCGCTCCATGCCGACCAGCATGCCGATGCCCAACGCCACGGCGGCCCGGTAGAAAAGCTCCTGCTGTGTCATATCCACCTTCCCCGAATAAAACGAACTGCCAGGCTCGACTTTGTGACGCCTGGCAGCCCATCTATTTGTAGACACACACTTCAGGGCGCTCGCGACTCTAGTTTGTCACGTCGTGTCTATGTATCATAGTCACAGTGCGCGCTATAGTCAAATCGCTGGCGCTGGCCTTCACCGCTCAGGCGCGGATCAGGCTCAGCCCGAAAAAGATCACCACCAGCCCGATGACCCACAGTCCCGCCATCGTATCCATCGTCGACCTCCCACCTAGCACCGCGGACCCTACGATGCCATTGTAGCAGGCCCCAGTGGGGCTGTCATCGGCCAAAGCGAGCAATCACGCTACGGAAAAAGACCGCCCCAAGAGGCGGCCCTTCTCCACAAAAGCCCTGCGCGCCTACAACAAAAGGCGTAGCTATAGATCGGGGGCATCGTCCAGCGAGGCGATCCCTTCCTTGAGCGCATAGAGCGCCGCCTGGGTGCGGCTGGCCAGGTGCAGCTTGCTGAGGATGTTGCTCACGTGGGTGCGCACCGTGGCCTCGCTTACCACCAGTTCCTCCGCGATCGCCTGGTTGCTCATTCCCCGCGCCAGCAGCCGGAGCACCTCCACCTCCCGGCCCGTCAGCGGATCGGTGGTGAGCGGCTGTTCGGCGGGACGCGAGAGCTCCAGCACCAGCTTGCGGGCGATGGCCGGGGAAAGGGAGGTCTCGCCGCGATAGACCTGTTGGATGGCCTCCAGGAGGTCCCGCGGCCCCGAGTCTTTGAGCAAGTAGCCCAGCGCCCCTGCCTTGATGGCCGGAAAGACCTTGTCATCGGTGGCGAAACTGGTCAAGACCAGGATGCGGGTCTTGAGCCCCTCGCTCACCGCGCGACGGATCACCTCGTTGCCGTCCATGTTGGGCATCACCAGGTCCAGGAGCACCACATCCGGCTTGAGCGCCCGGATCTGGGCCAGGGCTTCCTGCCCATCCCGCGCTTCGCCCACGATGGTGATGCCTCCTTCGGTCTCCAAGAGCGCGCGGACGCCTTGCCGCACCACGGCGTGGTCGTCCACCACCAAAACTCGGATCTCTTTGGCCATGCCATCCTCCTCCCACCGCATTGAACGCTATTCCGTAGGCCGGGCCTGGCCAGGGGCTTGGCCTTGGCCCTCTCACTCCGAGCTTGTCTCACAGGGGTACTCCTTCATTGTATCACGTCCTGGCGCGTTCGGCAAGAGGCGCAGGAATCATGCAGGTTACTTTGTTACATTTTTCACGAAGTGATTTGACAAAAAGCGCCACCGGTGCTAAAGTAGGAGCCGTTAAGGCAGCATCAAGGTAAAAGCGGAGGGATCGTCATGCTCAGCATCACTATTTGCGTCGGCAGCTCGTGCAGCGTGCATGGCTCGGAGGAGCTGGCCATGGCGCTGGAGGACCTGATCGCCAAGTCGAACCTGGCGGCTCGGATCGAGCTGGTGGGCGCCTTTTGTATGGAGCAATGCTCGACGGGCGTCTCGATCCGCGTGGGCAACAAGGGATACCGCGGCATCCAGGTCCAGGACGCCGAGGCCTTTTTCAATAGCGAGGTCTTGCCTTTGGCGCAGGGTGAGGAGGCCTCATGAGCACCTCCGTGGTCAGCACCAACCTGGCGCGCTGTCGCGACTGCTATCGTTGCGTCCGCGCCTGCTCCGTCAAGGCCGTGCGCGTGGAGAACGGTCAGGCGCAAGTGGTGCCCGAGTTGTGCATCGCTTGCGGCAGTTGCGTCCTGGAATGCCCGCAGGGCGCCAAGGTCGTCCGCGATGATCGGCCCAAGGTGCGCGAGGCCATCGCCGCCGGGCGCACCGTGGTGGCCAGTGTGGCCCCCTCGGCTCCCGCCTTTTTCGAGATGCGCAGCTTTGCCCAGATGGAAACGGCGCTGGGCAAGCTGGGGTTTGCCGCCGCTGGCGAGACGGCCTTCGGCGCCGAGATGGTCGGCCTGGCGCACAAGGACTGGGTCACCGATCACCCCCAGAGCCAGCCAGTGGTCACTTCGTCCTGCCCGGTGGTGGTGAACCTGATCGAAAAGTATTACCCGGACCTCATTCCTCACCTGGCGCCGTTGGTCTCGCCGCTATTGGCGCATGGGCGCTGGCTCAAGGACAAGTACCCCGGCGCCTTGATCGTCTTTATCGGCCCTTGCATCGCCAAAAAGGGCGAGATTGACGACGAGGCGGTGGCTGGCGTGATCGATGCGGCGCTGACCTTCGAGGAGCTGCAGGAATGGTTCGAGGCAGAGCACGTGGAGTGGCCCTCGGCAGCGCCGGAGAGCCTGCCGGTCCCGCGCGCCAATGCCCGGCTGTTCCCCGTGGAGGGCGGCCTGGTCGGCACGGCCAAGATGGATACGGATATCCTGGCGAGCAACATTGTCACCACCTCGGGGCTGGAGGCCTGCCGCGATGTGCTCGATAGCATCCGCGCGGCCAAGCTCGATGCCGAGATGGTCGAGCTGATGGCCTGCGAGGGCGGCTGCATCAATGGCCCGGCGATGAAGAGCACCGGCAGCATCTACCTGGCCCGGCAGCGGGTCATTGCCTATGCCACGCAGCGCCAGCCCGAGCCCCTGCCCGAGCGCGGCGAGTGGCCCGATCTGGAGCGCGCTTACACCGATCGGGGCGTGTCGGCGCCCGAGTTCTCCGACCAGGATATCCAGCGCGTCTTGCACTTGGTGGACAAGTATACCACCGAAGACGAGCTGAACTGCGGCGCCTGCGGCTATGCCACCTGCCGCGAGAAGGCCATCGCCACGCTGCGCGGCATGGCCGAAGCGACGATGTGCATCCCCTACATGCGCCGCCGCGCCGAGGGGCTGCGCCAGGTGATCATGGCCGTCACCCCGGAGCCGGTGATCATCGTGGATACTCGCCTGCGTATCCAGGATATCTCGCCGTCCGCGGAGAGCATGTTCTGCTGCCAAGAGTCCGCCGTGGTGGGTCAGCCGCTGCAGACCATCCTGCCCAACGTGGAGAGCTTTGCGCGCGTCCGGAGCACCGGCCACACCGTCGTCGGCGAGCGGATCCAGGTGCGCGATGGGCTAATCCTGGAGCAGAGCATCGTCCCGGTGAAGGGCCAAAGCTTGATCGTGGGCGTGCTGCGCGACGTGACCGAGCAGGTTGGCCAGCAGGAGCAACTGGAGCGTATCCGCACCGAGACCCTGAAGCGTACACAAGAAGTCGTCCACAAGCAGATGGTGGTGGCGCAAGAGATCGCGCAGCTTTTGGGCGAGACCACCGCCGAATCCAAGATGATGCTCTCCAAGCTGGCCAAGCTGCTGGAGGAAGGCAAAGGGCAATGACCCAGATCGTCGAGACCTCCTGGGAGTCCCTGGCCAAGCACGGCGAGGAGTTGTGTGGCGATTGCGTCAAGATCACGACCACGCCCGACTCGTTCACTGCGGTGCTTTCCGATGGGCTGGGCAGCGGGGTCAAGGCCAATATCCTCGCCACCCTGAGCGCCCAGATCGCGTCCTCGATGTTCGAGCAGGGCGCGCGCGTGGAAGACGTGATGGCGACCCTGGCCGAGACCCTGCCGGAGTGCCAGGTGCGCAAGCTGGCCTATGCCACGCTGACCATGCTCAAGGTCTATCGCGGCCACGAGGCCTACTTGGTGGAATACGATAACCCGCCCTTGGTCCTGATCCGCGACGGCGAGATCGCCGAGATCGCCCGCACCGAGCGGGAGATCGGCGGCCGCAAGGTCAAGGAGGCGCATTTCAAGCTGCGCGAGGGCGATTACATGGTCATGTTCAGCGACGGCTATGTGCACGCCGGCGTGGGCGGCCTCTATCGCCTGGGCTGGGGCTGGAAGAACATTGCCGTCTCGGTGCGGCGCTGGGTCCAGACCGGCGGCGATGCCCATGGGCTCACCCGGGCGCTCTCGCGCACCTGCGCCAAATTGTACGATGGCAAGCCGGGCGATGATGCCACCGTTGTGGGCATGCGCGTGCGTCGCGCCGTCACCGCCACCGTCCTGACCGGCCCGCCGTCGGACAAGGCGCGAGATGTGGAGGCCGTGGAAAAGCTCATGAGCGGCGAGGGGGTCAAGGTGATCTGCGGCGGCACCACCGCCCAGATCGCGGCGCGCGTGCTGGGCAAAGAGCTGAAAGTGGAATGGGTGCCGCCGAGCAAACGCCAGGGCCGCCCGTCGCGTAAGACCGGCACGCCGCCCACCGCCACCCTGGAGGGGGTGGACCTGGTCACCGAGGGCATCCTGACCCTGGGCCAGACCGTGGAGCTGCTGGAGCAGTGCCAGACGGTCCACGACCTGCCGCCGGATAGCGACGCGGCCACCCGGCTGGCGCGCATCCTGCTCTCCGCCGACCGCATCAAGCTGCTGGTGGGCATGGCGCTGAACCCCAACCAGGTTGCCGACCTGATCCGCGGCGAGCCGATGCGCATGGTGTACGTCAAAGACCTGCTCCGCGTGCTGGAGGAGCGGCAAAAAGACGTCGTGCTGGAGAAAATCTAGCTGCGGCAGATCATATGCGCCCGCGCGCGGCTCGCCTATACTGGTCCTTGTAGCATCACGGCGCGCATGAGGAGGAAAAGTGAACACTCGCGAAAACGTATGGAGTCGATCTTGGCCCTGGGCTGGCACGGCCCAGTTTGTGGCTCTGCTGGCCCTGGCGGTTATCATCCCCAATTTGGGCATGACCCAACTGGTGACCGGTTCGCTGGTGAATGCCCTGTTGCTTTTGACCGTCCTGTGGAGCGGGGTCACGCCGGCGCTGCTTTTGGGCATGGTGACGCCGCTGGGCGCGGCGCTGCGGGGCGTTCTGCCCCTGCCTCTGTGGATGATGATCCCCTTTATCGCCATGGGCAACGCGCTCTACTCGGCGACCTTTGGCGCGCTGCGCCGGACCAACCGCTGGCTGGCGGTGGGCGCCGCGGCGGCGGCCAAGTTCTTGTTGCTCTATGGCGTGGTGACGTTGCTGGTGAGCCGCCCGCTCAACCTGTTGATCGGCGGGAGCGCGCAGAGCGTGTCCATCCCCGCCTCGATTGCCACCATGATGCAATGGCCGCAACTGGCGACGGCCCTGATCGGCGGCGCCATCGCCCTGAGCATCAACTGGGCGGTGTCGCGTAACTCGAAGTAACTGATTTCCCTGTTGACACACCACAAGCTGGCTTTCGGTGTCGCTCGAAAGCCAGCTTGTGGTGTGTTAGGCGGGCGAGCCCGCGGCCTGGCCTAGGACTCGCGGGCCAGCGGCACGATCTCGTTATAGAAGAACTTGTCGGCGCCCTCGGGGCTGAGCTGGTGATACACCCGCTCGCCGACGCGCACCGAAACGCCCATGGCGCAGTGCTCCATGCACAGGCTGCCCCGCAGATCGACCTGATTCTGCAGCCCTTCCTTTTCGATCAACTGCTCGAACGTCGCGGCGATCTGCTCCGAGCCGCGCACGTAGCAGGAACTCCCCAAGCACACCAAGACTGTGACCATTCGCTCTCTCCCCATTGATGGATGGGCTCAGCCACGGGCCGCGCCGGGCCGAGGCTGAGCCTCGATGCTTCAACGCTTCAACCTATGCCGGCTGGAGTTCCTCCGCCGCTTTGCGTTCGGGCGCTGCCGGGCGCTCGGCGGTGGGCACCCGTTCCACGCGCACCGCGCAGACCTTGTACTCGGGGATCTTGGCCACCGGGTCCAGCGCATTGTTGGTCAACACGTTGATCGGCACCTCCCGGAAGTGGAAGGTCCCAAAGACCATCCCCGGCGACGAGCGCTCGCTGAGCCGGACCTTGGCCTCGATGCTGCCGCGGCGCGAGGTCACCCGCACCAGGTCGCCCTCGGCGATGCCCATCCGCTGCGCGTCCTGAGGGTTCAGCTCCAGGCGCTCCTCGGGGGCGATGGTCTCCAACCCCGGCGAGCGCCGTGTCATGGTGCCCGTGTGATAGTGGTAGCGGATGCGCCCCGTGCTCAGGTAGAAGGGATATTCCTCGTTGGGCAGCTCGGCCGACGGCGCGAACTCGATGGCGGCGAACTTGCCCTTGCCCCTGGTGAAGCGCCCCTTGTGCAAATAGGGCGTGCCGGGGTGATACTTGGTCGGGCAGGGCCACTGCAGGCCGCCGCGCTCCAGGCGCTCATAGCTGATGCCGGCATAGCTGGGCGTCAGCGAGGCCATCTCGTCGAAAATCTCGGAGGGCGAGGCATAGTCCCAGCGACCATACGCCGGGCGAGCGGCGGCCCGGGCGGCGTTGCGGCCATTGTCGCGGTCGCGCCGCTCCTGCAGCTTTTGCCCGATCCGCTCGGCCAGGGCGCAGATGATCTGCCAATCGGGCATGGCGCTGCCCGGCGGGTCGATGGCCTTGCGCACGCGTTGCACGCGGCGCTCGGTGTTGGTGAACGTACCGTCCTTTTCCGCGAACGAGGCGGCGGGCAAGACCACATCGGCCAGTTGCGCCGTCTCGGTGAAAAAGATGTCTTGCACCACCAGCAGGTCCAGCTTTTCCAGCGCTTCCTTCACGTGGGTGGCGTTGGCGTCGCTCAGCACGGGGTTCTCGCCCATGATCAGCATGGCTTTGAGCTTGCCGTCCATGATGGCCGGGAACATCTCGGTGAGCATGAGCCCGAGGCGGTTGGAGAGCCGCATGCCGGTGCCCCACCCCTGTTCGAACTTGCCCAAGACGGCCTCGTCGGTGACGGACTGGTAGCCGGGGAACACGTTGGGCAGCGCGCCCATGTCGCAGGCGCCCTGTACGTTCCCCTGCCCGCGCAGGGGGTTCACGCCGCCGCCCTCGATGCCGACGTTGCCGCAGAGCATGGCCAGGTTGGCCAGTGCCATGACATTGTTCGTGCCCGTGGAGTGCTGGGTGATGCCCATGGCGTAAAGCTGCATGGCCCGTGGCGCCTTGGCGTACATCCGCGCCGCGCGCCGGATGTCCTCGGCGGGCACGCCGGTGATCTTGCTAACCACCTCGGGGGTATAGGGCGCCACGGCCTGGCGCATCGCCTCGAATCCCTCGGTGCGCTCCTGGACGTAGACCTTGTCCCACAGCTCTTCAGCGATGATGACGTTCATCAGGCCGTTGATCCAGGCCACGTCGGTGCCTGGGCGGGGACGCAGCCAGATGTGGGCGTACTTGGTCAACTCTACCTGGCGCGGGTCCACGATGATCAGCTTGGCCCGGTTGCGTTGCACCGCCCGCTTGACCATGCGCCCGATGATGGGGTGGGTCTCCGCCGTGTTGCTGCCCGTGATCAGGATACAGTCGGTGTGCTCGATCTCGGACATCGAGTTGGTCATCGCGCCACTGCCGAATGATGCGGCCAGACCGGCCACAGTGACCGAGTGTCAGAGACGGGCGCAATGGTCGATGTTGTTGGTGCCGATGACTCCCCTCGTCAGCTTTTGGAACAGGTAATTGTCCTCGTTGGTGCAGCGCGCCGAGCTGAGCGCGGCGATGGCATCCGGGCCGTGCTGGTCGCGAATCTGCAACAGCTTGTCGGCGATATAGTCCAGCGCCTCGTCCCAGTTGGACTGCTCCCAATAGCCATCCCGCTTGATCATCGGCTCCTTGAGGCGGTCCTGGTGGTTGATGAACCCGTAGCCAAAGCGCCCTTTGGCGCAGAGCGCGCCATTGTTGACGCCGTTATCCCCGGCGGGCGTCACACCCACCACCTGGCCGTGGACCACGTTCAGCTCGAGCTCGCAGCCGCAGCCGCAATAGCCGCAGACGGTCTTGACTCGGGTGGTTTCCCAGGGCTTGCCCTTGGGCTTGGCGTTGGCCTCGGTGAGGGCATTGACGGGGCAGATGGCCATGCACTCGCCGCAGGAGACGCATTCGCCCTGCGAATTGAGCGTCGGCTCCACCGGCGCGATGCGGGTCGTGGCGCCGCGTCCCTTAAAGTTGATGGCGCCCGCGCCGGTGATCTCGATGCAGGCCTGCACGCAGCGCCCGCACAGGACGCAGCGCTGCGGGTGATACTTGATGAGCGGCGTGGCCCAGACCCCCGCGTCATATTCGACGGGGGTGATCTCGTAGGTGTGCAGGTCCTGATGGGTGATATCGTACTCGTGCACCAGGTCCTGCAGCTGGCAATTGCCGTTCAGCTCGCAGGCGGCGCAGTTCATCGGGTGGCGCAGGAGCAGCAGCTTGAGCGTCTCTCGCCGCAGATTCTCCAGCATGGCCGAGTCGGTGGTGACCACCATGCCCTCGGTGGCCGGCGTGGTGCAGGAGGTCACCGGCGTCGGCGTGCCCGCCACGTCCACCACGCAGAGCCGGCAAGCGCCGATGGGCTTGAGCTTTTCGTGGTAGCACAGCGTCGGGATATGAATGCCGTTCTCGCGGGCGGCCTCCAGCACGGTTTGACCGGCGCGGGCGAGGATGGGCCTGCCGTTGACGGTGAGATGGATGCGCTTCAGGTCGTGTCTCGTGAATGATGCCATCAGATTCCCCTTGTTAGCTTTCGGTTGCGACGAGGAGGATGCGATAGCACCGCAGACACCGGTCCGCCTCCAGCAGGGCATCCTCCGGCGTGAGGGCCATCTCGACCTCTTCGAAATCATCGATACGCTCTTGGGCCTCGCGCATGGGCGCTTCCATGCGCTGGGCGCCGCCCAGCCGATCCATATCGCCCTGGGAGTGTACCTGCGCATCCAGCGCGGCGATGCTCCGGAAAACGCGGCTCATCCGCTCGTCTTCGGTGAGGGTGACCTTGCCCTCGCGCAGGTACTGGTCGATCGAGTTGCTGACGCGCAGGCCGGCGGCCATGGCCTCGATCAGCGTGGCCGGGCCGGAGACGCAATCGCCGCCGGCAAAAAGCCCCTCCACGTTGGTGACCAGGGTATCTGGGTCGGCCTGGATGGTCCCGTACTTGGTCGTGGTTGGGCTGCCCTCTCCCTGCACGCAAGCGGTCTCTACCTGCTGGCCGATGGCCGGGATGACCAGGTCGCAGGGGATCACAAACTCGGAGCCCTTGACCGCCACCGGGCTGCGGCGCCCGCTGGCATCCGGCTCGCCCAGCTCTTGGCGATTGCACTCGACGCCGACGACGCGCCCCTCCTCGATCATCAGCCGGGTGGGGTTGCACAGAAAGTGATACTCGACGCCTTCCTCTTCCGCGTCATGGACCTCGACCTTGTCGGCGGGCATGGCGTCGCGGGTGCGCCGATAGACCAGGTGCACTTTTTGGGCGCCTCTCCGCAGCGCGGAGCGGGCGCAGTCCATGGCGACGTTGCCGCCGCCGACCACCACCACCTCGCGGGCCTTGGGGAGCGGCTCGTTCAGGTTGATGCGCCGTAGAAAATCGACGCCCAGCAGGTAGCCCTGGGGCTTTTCCTCCTCGCCCTTGACGCCCATGCCGCGCCCGCCTTGCGCGCCGATAGCCACAAAGGTGGCGGCAAAGCCGCGGTCCCGCAGGTCTTGCAGGGTGAAATCCTGGCCCAGGCGCTGGTAATAGTGGATCTTGGCGCCCATGCTCTGGATGATCTCCCATTCGGTGCGCAGGATCTCGCGCGGCAGGCGATAGTCGGGGATGCCCACGGCGGCCATGCCGCCCGGCTCGCCCAGCGCCTCAAAGATCTCGACGTTGTAGCCCTTGTTCAGCAGGTGATAGGCCGCGGTCATGCCCGCCGGCCCCGCGCCGATGACGGCCACTTTGGGCGCCTCGGGCGGCACCTGCACCTGGGGCTGCAGCCGCTTGACGGCGTGATCGATCTCCACATCGCCGACGAAGCGCTTGAGGTGCTTGATGCTGACGGGGTCGTCCAGCTTGCCGCGGCGGCAGGCGAACTCGCAAAAACGCACGCAGACCCGCCCGCAGACCGAGGCCAACGGGTTCTTTTCCCGGATCACTTCCAGCGAGTCGGCATAGCGGCCGGACTTGATGTACTCGATGTAGCGAGGGATGTCCAGGCGCTCCGGGCAAGCCTCGATGCAGGGCGCGGTGATCTTGGTGTGATACTGGCCCCGCGGCCGGCGCTTGCCTTCCGCGATGGCGCGGTCGAACTCGGCCCCATAGTGGTCCATCATGGCCAGCACGGCGTTCATGCCGGTGTGGCCCAGCTCGCACATGGACCCGGCCTGGACCAGCTCGCCCACGCGGCGCAGCGTCTTGAGGTCCTCGGCGGTCCCGCGCCCATCGGCGATGCGGGTCAGGATTTCCGAGGCCACGCGGGTGCCCATCCGGCAGGGCACACACTTGCCGCAGGATTCGCCCTGCACCATCTCCATATAAGCTCGGGCCATGTCGATCACGTCGACTTGGTCATCAAAGACCAAAAAGCCATCCCAGCCCATCACGGCCAGCACCCTTTCGCCGGGCTGGTAACTCTCCAGCTTGGCCAATTGGGCGGGGATGTCGCCTTCGTAGCCGTCGTCGCGATGGTCGATTCGCTGTCCGTCCCAGATTCCAAAGACCAGATTGCTCAAAGTGGATGCTCCTTTACGCGCCTAATGGCAGGCGCGGCCTATTCGGTCGCGGGCGCCAGAACCTGGCTGCGTCGCATGATGTGATGGGATAGGGCGGCCAGCTCGGCGGCCAAATCCTCGCTCTTGACCAGCACCTCGGCGGGCACGGTGAGCTTGCAGGGCGCAAAGTTCCAGATCACCTTGATGCCGCCGGAGACCATGGCGCTGGCTACCTCTTGGGCGGCGTGTGGCGGCACGGTGATGATGCCCATCTGGACCTTGAGCCGCCGGGCCAGGTCAACGAGCTTGAACATGGGCAGCACTTCGCGGTCGCCCACCGTCTGGCCGATTTTGGCCGGATCGATATCGAACAGGGCGATGATCTGCAGGCCATATTGGGCAAACCCTGGGTAGAGGGTCAAGGCGCGCCCCAGGTTGCCCACGCCCACCAGGATCGCTTCCTTATCGTTGGCTAGGCCCAGGAATTCCTCCAGATAGCCGGCCAGCGCCTTGGTGTCATAGCCGACACCCGGGCGGCCATACTCGTGCAGATAGCTGAGATCCTTGCGCACCTGCGAGGCCGGGACCCCGGCATTTTGCCCCAAATCCTTGGAGGAGACATAGGGCACCTGGCGCTCGGCCATCTCGATCAGATGGCGGTAATAGATCGGCAAGCGCCGCAGGCTTGGCCTGGGAATGCCATAGGTCTCGCTCATGTCCCTCATCCCTCCCCGAATCACGCCAACGTTTGTTACTTTTGTCACAAAGTATAGCACTTTGTGAAATTTCTGTCAAATAGAGGGGCGAGATCAGCAACAAGAAAGGCGCTCGCCAAGCGGCGAGCGCCTTTCCCATCTGGGCTGCGACGACAGGATGCCGTTAGCTCTGTTTGATAAAGTACTGCTCCGGCCGCGTGTTGCCGATCGTCTGCAACTGCCAGTCCGAAAGGGCAACCTCGGGGACGTTACGGAAATTGTTCTTGACGATGACGGGCTGCGGGCCCTCGGTGCAGACGCTGACGACCCACAGGTTCTCTTTGTTGAGCTCCAGGATCTGGCGGAAGAGCTTGACCTGCATGTCCGGATCCGTCGTCACCTTGATCTCGTCATAGATCTCTAGCACCTTGCGGATATCGCCGGTGGGCTCGATGCCTTCCTTGCCGGCGGTGATCCACCACAGGCCGTACTGGCAGGACCAGGGGGACATGGCGCAGTCGTTGCTCGGCACGAACCAGCGCGGGTCGATCAACGGGTTGAACTCGGCGCTGCCCGTCCACATGGTCAGCTCGATGTCATTGGCCGTCAGGTGTTGGTTATAGAGATCGCGCGCCACTTCCTTGATGATGATCTCGATGCCGACCTTGCCCCATTGCGCCGCGAGCAACTCGGCCACGTCACCAAAGGGGCCAAAGGCCGGCGTGTACTCGTAGATGAAGGACAGGCGCTTGCCATCCGGGCGCAGGCGATAGCCGTCCGCATCCCGTTTGTTCAGGCCCATCTCGTCCAGGTACGCGTTCGCCTTGGTCAGATCGTACTCGATCATGTTCTTGCCGAACTCTTCCCAGTAATGGGGCGAGCTCTTGAGCGGCGCGTTCTGGGTCGGCTCGGTGATGCCCAAATAGACGCCATCGATGATCTCTTGCCGGTTGATGCTCAGGGAGAGGGCGTAACGGAAGCGCTTGTCGTTCACGATCTCGTGCGAGACAGGCTCCTTGTTGGTCAGGTTGATGCCAACGATGCTCCCCGAGCTATAGCCCTGGTCCCAGAGAAAGACGCGGTAATCGCCCTTCTCCTTGTTCTCCTGAAAGATCGGATAGTTGTCCAGGGTGATGTGGCGGAGCTGCATATCCACTTCACCGGAGGCGGCGCGCAGGTTGATGGTGGGGGCGTTGCCCACGACCATGAACTCGATCCGGTCGATGTAGGGCAGTTGGTTCCCCTCGGGATCCACCTTCCAGTAGAAGGGGTTGCGCGAGAGCACAATGGGCTGCTTGGGGGCGAGGATATCCGGAACCCAGGCAAAGATCACCGGCTTGTCCTTGTTGGCCAGAGCGTTGTTCTTGTTGCCATAGAGCTGATACCAGAACTCGAAACCGGCGGCCTTGGCGGCGGTCTCCAGCTTGGCCTTGTCCACCTCGCTGATGTGGAACTGCTTCAGATAGTGCGCGGGGCACGTATTGAAGGACACGCCATCGAAGGAGGCCATCTTGACCATCATCAGGCCATAGGGCGCGCCAAAGATGAAGCGCGCGGTATAGTCATCTGGCGTCTCGACGACCAACGGAGTGCCGCCGGGGGACCAGGCGGCCGGAAAGTTGGGGGTCTGCTCCTTGTTCTTCCAGACCACCTCGACCAGCCAGGCGAGGTCCTCGGCGGTAAACGGCTCGCCATCGGACCACTTCATGCCCTTGCGCAGCTTGAAGGTAAAGACCTTGCCGTCGGGCGAGATCTCCCAGCTCGCGGCGATGTTCGGGAGCATCTCGCTGCCGTCGGGGGCCCAGCGGACTAGGTTTTCATAGGTCAGGCGGTTGTTGTACATGCCGACATCGCTGGCCGTGGTGGCCAAGCGGTGCCAGGTGCCGCCATATTGCCCGATCTCTTCCACCACCGGGATCACGAGCGGGTCCTCGGGGAGGCGCTCATCCACCGGCGGGAGCTTGCCCTGTTGCACCAGCCCGGCCAGCGTGGGGGCTTCCTTGTACTTCATCTGGACCGGGGTCGCCGTCACGACTTTTTCGACGGACACTTCTTTCTGGACAACCACGGTCTCTTTGACGACTTTCTCGACTGGCACTTCCTTCTCGATGATCTGGGGGGTGGGTTGTGCGCAGCTCACTGCCAGGGCGCCAACGGCGGTCATTGCCGTCGCTTTGAGAAAATCACGACGCTTCATGGTCTGTTTGATCTCCTTATCATGTAATAGAGAGGTAAACGAACGATGCGGCCCGCCTGACTGTCTGGCTCATCTCCTTTCCGCGGCTGTCCCCGTGAGCGCTATGCAAAAAAACAGGCGAAACGGATAGCCAGCGTTATGCAACGCTCCGCTATCCGTCTTGCCTGTTTGGGCCTGCCCTGTGTGCATCCTGCTTCCTTGCTAGGTTGCTGTGTATGTAGATGGGGCTTGGGGTCAATTTCGGCTGCGCCATCGCAGCCTACACATCTTGGCTTCACCGAATGGGTTCCGCGAACTGGGCCGTCTACCTCTGGCCCATGCGCGCCTAGATGCGCTCTTGTTGAGACAGATCAATCTGGGCGCTTCATGTATCTGTGCCAAGTATACATCAATTATGGACCATGTCAAACGGCGTTGCGGCGCCCGTTCACTCCATGGGCATGATGCCCCGTTCGCCGCGCAGCGCGGGCAGGGCAAGGCGCTGGAAATAGCGCGGGTCTCCCAGTTTCTTGGCCTGGGCTTCTTGCTGCTGACCCATGATCTGCCCCGCCTTGCAGGCCGCGTCGAAATCATGCGTGCCGAGCATGGTCGTCTCCACATAGTGCCATTCGCCGCTGCCGTTCTCGGACTCCCAGCCTAGGAGGGCATGGCCCGGCAGGATGATGAGGGCCGGGTTCAACGTGGCGGCCTCTAGCACGCTGGCCATGAGCACCGTGGCGTCGATGCAATTGGCGGAGCGGGTGCGGATGGTCTCGCGCGGCAAACGCACCCGCTGCATCTGCGCGCCAGCGCCGCCAAAGGCCAGCAGCGAGTTCACGTAGGCGATGCCTTCGGCCCTGATCGCCTGATAGATGGCCCTGACCTGCGGCTCGACCCCTGCCGCGCCCGCCTGGTAGCCGACGATCTTGCGCTGGGGGTGCAGGTCCAGCGCCTTGCGCAGCAGCCGCAGCACCTCCGGGGCGTTGGGGGTAACCCACGCGCCCAGATAGGGCGAGAGGTCGAGCCACTCGCCGGTGGCCGGGTCCTGCACGCCGAGGTAGGCGCTGGTCCGCGCCAGCAGCCAGATGGGGAAGGTGTTGTGCTGCTCGGTGGCCCCATCCAGGTCGTCGATGCGGACGTGGAGCGTGGCGCGGGTCAACTCGGTGACCGAGCGCAGCCTATCGGGAAAGAAGGTGGGCAACTGGTGGATCTCCACCTCCTGATCGTCCAGCAGCTCGACGGTGTTGATGGCCTGGGCCGAGTAGCCTTCCACAAAGGAGGTCAAGCGCAGCCTGGCGTATTCGTCGCCCAGGTATTTAACGCGAAAGGTGACCAGGGGTTTGTCCTGGGGATCGAGGAAATGCACGACGCTGATGGGCACATGGGACTGGCGCAAGAGCACCGTGGCCTCGATGCCCGTGGTGGTCCCGCCCAGCAGGTCGCCGGCGTGCTTGCCCCCGACCTGCGCCTCCAGCAAGACGCCGCCCCCGGGCGCCGGGCGTTGCTCCGCGCTCTCAAGCTGGTGGAGCTTTTCTTCCTCCTCTTGCAGCTTTTGCAGCAGTTCTGCGGAGGCGGTGGGGTCGGGCTGCGCGTAGATCAACCGGCGCAGCGATTCGACGACGCGCTGTTGGCGCTGCCATGCGTTGCTCATAGGGGTGTTCTCCTTTCGACGGGGCCGCTGCCCGTGGCGCCTGTCCGGCCCGCGCGCGTGGGCGGATGGGCCTGGCACCAGGGGCATCCGGCATCTTGGTGCAGGTGCAGGGTGGCGGGGGAGTAGTAACTGTAGACCAGGCCCAGCGGGTTGGCCTGGCGCAGCAACCCGTGGCGAATGCCCAGGACCACCTCGCCCACGGAGCGCCCGGAGAGCAGCCCCGCCACCAACTGGGCGCCAAAGGGTGCGGCCAGCTCGGTGCGCACCTTGATCTCGGTGCCGATGACGCCGCAGGCCCCCAGCCAGCGCAGCTTGCCCAAAAAACCGTGGCTGATCTCGGGCAAGAGCACCGTGGTCTCGCAGGCGTTGAGGATGACCAGCGGCTGCGGCTGCTTGGGCCAGCGCGCGCGCCAGGCCGGGTCCAGGTCCGCCGCCATGAGGTAGCCTGGGCGCTGGGCTGGCCCCAGCGCGAGCTTGAACACCCGGTCATCCGGGTCGCCGTGGCAGTAAAAGTAATAGATGTGCTTGCCGCCCTGTCGCAACAGCTCCAGCACCCGGTCCCGATCCTCTTCATAGGTCACGTGCAAGGGGATGGCGCGGCCCAGCCCCTCGAACTCGGCGCGGTGCTCCGCCAATCGGGGCAGGGCAGGATAGGCCGCCATGGCTAAATCCAGGGCGGCGCCCCGGGCGTGGGTCAGGAAAGAGGTCTGGTTAAAGCTCTCGCTCTGCAGCTCGGCGGGAAGCTGATCCACCGGCGTGGGCCTGATCTGCTGCAAGGGCTGCTCGATCTGGTGCATGATCCCCCAAAAGCCAAAGGGGCAGACCACGGTCCCGTCGCCGCCGCGGGCCACGGGGCACGGCGCCTGGCCGCGGCAGGCCGGGAAATCGTCCAGCAGGTCGTGGATGCCTCCGGGATCGGCCAGATCGTCGGCCAGTTGGGCCTTAAAGATGGGGCAGAGTTGGAGGCCGCCGGTTTCCAGCTTGCCGGCTTGCAGATAGAGGCTATAGAGGGCCGCCCAGGGGATGGTGACGCCGTCTTCGTGGCAGCGCGCCACCGAGATGATGGCCGGCTGGGCCAGCGCCGCCTCCATGCCCTCGAGTTGCTCCTGCCGGGCGACGGAGTCCAGGCGGCTGTAAAAGAGGGCGTCGTACAGGATGCGCCCGCGCGCGGCCAACTCCACCAGGTCGCGCTCCAGCCGCTGCACGACCGGGGCGACGTCCAGCGGCTGCGGCAGGGCCATGCGGTACGAGCGCCCTCGCTCGCCCGCCTCGGCCTTGAACCAGAGCTCGCGCAACGTCTGGGCTTGCGGGGCCAGCTCTCCGGCGCCAAAAGTGTGCATCACCCCATTGCGCAGCAGGTGGCCCGCCTGGGCCTCGCTGGAAAAGACCCCGATCCAGTGCGTCCCATCCGCCGCCTGGTTGGTCCAGATGTTGAGCGCGGGGCTGGGCAGCGCCTCCATGCTGGCCAGGTCCAGGCTGGCGACATAGTCCATCTCGCGCCGGATGAGCCCCTTGGCGCCCTGGCGCCGCGCCACATCGGCATCCACCAGCACCGACTGAACCAGGGTGTTGCGGTAATAGATGCAGGCGCGGACCCGCGCGCGGCCTCGCTTGGCCGGGCGGACGACCCGCTGGACCTCGCTGCTGGCGCCGCGGGGCGGCACGTCGAGGGCGGCCGCCTCGCGGTCCATTTGCAGCTCCCCCTCCGGCGAGTAAAAGACGACGTCCAGGTGCGCGCCCGCGCCCCCTGCGACGGCGGCGGCCTCTGCCGCGCCGCGGGGCAATGCCTGCACGTGCAGTGTGTAATCCTCGCCCTCGGCCAGCGCCTCGCGATCCGAGATGACGCGCCCTTGCCCCGAGGGGCCCTCGGTGAGCCACACCCGGGTGAGGCGCAACGGCGGCAAGCCCGCCGGCTTGGATTGCGTCAGTTGGTCCTGAAGGGATCGGATGGCGCGTCGCACCAGGGCCAGCCCGACGCCGCCGCCCACCAGGATGAGCACCAGCCGGACCACCGGGTCCTCCGGCGGCCAGGCGAGGAGGCCCGGCCCCGTGGGGGTGGGCGCGCGCACGCGGCGCGTGGGCGTGACCAGGCGCGGGGTATCGGTCACCGGGGGCGGCTCCGCCGGCGGGGCCACGATGCCGAAGGCGACCCGAGCGGTGGCGGTGCGGCCGTCCGGCGCGACCACCTGCACCCGTCGCGCCCCTCCCTCGGCGCTGTCCGGGATGGCGATGCGGGCTTGCAGCTCTTCCGGACTGACGAAATCGGTGGCCTCGGTGCGGATGTCCGGCAGTATCCGCACCTCTGTCCCAGGGGCAAAGCCCTCGCCCAGCACGCGCACCGTCAGGGTCTCGCCGCGGCGCCCCTCGGCCGGGTCGAGGCCGCGGATGAGCAGCGCGGCCGGCTCGGCCTGGGCACAGGCGGGCAAGTAGAGCTCGCTGGCGTTGTTGCCCTCGTCGCTTTCCCGGATCGCCTGGTCGGGGTCGATCACCAGGGTGAGGACGTGCTCCCGGCCCTGCTGGTCGGCGGGGAGCTCGGCAGTGATCTCGAGATTGGCGGCGCCGCCGGGGTCCAACGCGGGGACCTCGCGCCAGGCGACCTCCCACTGGTTCTTGGGGTCGGTGATCTGCAGCACGCTAGAGCCGGAGACGGCCTTGCCGCCATTGAGCACGGTGGCCACCAGGGATAGAGACTGGCAGTCCGTCGCATAGGAGAACTTTTCCACGGGCAGGACCACCAGGTCGGGCCGTATGAGCTCCAGTTGCCGGAAAGCCGGGCCATAGACGCGGACATGGTCCACGAACGCCTCGCCCCGCTCCAGCGTCTCCACGCCGATGGCCCCAGCAGGCAGCGGCGCGTCGTCGGTCCAATCGAAGAGCGTCTGCCCATCCACCACGGCCAGCACCCGCCCGCCGTACACCGAGAGGCTCACACCGTGGGGGATTTTGAGCTCGAAGGCCTGGTCCACCGGCTTGGCGACCTGGATAAAGCGCTCGCCGGCGCCAAAGCCGATCTGTTTGTGCAACGTCGCGCGGTCGGGGTGCAGGGCCAGGTAGTAGCGCCCCTCGCCGCTGTGCCGGATGTTGATGTGCAGCCCTTCGTCGGGGGAGAGGAGCTGGACCGTCAGCTCCAGGCGCAGGTCCTCCCATTCGCCCTTGAGATAGGTGGCCAGGGCGTGCCCGCGCGCATAGAGCGCCTGGCCCTCCACGTACCAGCGATTCTCCTTGAGCGCCTCCAAGTCCCAGCCGGGGGCTTCGCCCTGGTCAAAGCCCTCCTCGTATAGCAGGATCTCGCGGGAGGATTGGGCCCGGGCGGGCGAGCGGGCGCTGAGGAGCGAAACCAGGAGCCATGCGCAGACGCAGATTCGCAGGAGGGGGAGAGGCCGTCGTGTCTTGGCCATTGCTGCCTCGCCTTTCTGGCGGACGCTTATCGCCCAGGCGTGATGCAGGTCGATGGTATGGGCAGGGCCGCTATCACCACTTACAGTATACCTCGAGACAGCAGGGATGCAACCCAGAGCTTTGCACACGTTCACATCCGAGTTGACAGATTGCGCCGATGCTCCTATACTAGAAGGTGTATAGGATGGGTCTTTAGACGTGCGACCGGGTTGCTGACCTGACCCCTGCATTCGAGTCCATCGTCGCTTACCAACTGCTCTATCGCCGCAATGGGGTGGCGGCGCGGTGTCTCTGCCTTCTGGGCCTGGCGCCTTGTCGCGCACTACGGGAAGGGGGTGATACTGCCATCGCGTGTTCCGTTCTGTTTATCCATGGTTGGTTGAACGGAGGAGAGCCAAAGGAGGCCATTCGATGCAGAACGAAAAGAGACTCAATCGCCGCGAGTTCCTGACCTGGACGGCCGTCTCGGCGGTGGGTGTTCTGGCGGCGAGCTGCGCCCAACCGACGCCGGAGACCATCGTGAAAGAGATCCCCGTCGAAAAGGTTGTCAAAGAGACTATCGTGGTTGAAAAAGAGGTCGCCGTCGAAAAGGTGGTCAAAGAGACGGTGGTCGTGCAGAAGGAGGTCGCCGTCCAGAAGGAAGTGGTGGCGACCGCCGCCCCCGTCAAGTACAAGGAAGCCCCCATGCTGGCCAAGCTGGTCGCGGCCGGCAAGCTGCCCCCCGTGGAAGAGCGCCTGCCCCTGGAGCCCTGTGTCATGAAGGGCCGGGATGGCATCGGCAAGTACGGCGGCACCATGCGCCGTTGCTTCAACGGCGTCTCCGACCGCTGGGGACCCACCAAGCTCCAGGACCGCGGCTTCATCTGGCTGGATGAGAACCTCAACTGGATACCCCGCCTGGCCAAGGGCTGGGACATCAACGCCGACGCCACCGAGTGGACCTGGCACCTGCGCAAGGGGATGAAGTGGTCTGACGGCGAGCCTTTCACCAGCGCGGCGATGCAGTGGCGCTGGGACAACCAGGTGCTGAACAAGGAGATCACGCCAGGCGGTGTCACCGGTGTCTACAAAGACATGACCATGACGTCGCCGGACGACTATACCGTCGTCTTCAAGTTCCCCTATCCCAGCCCGCTCTTTGCCACCCGCATGGGCGGCCGCCAGACAATCTGGACGCCAGGGCACTATATGCAGCAGTTCCACATGGACTTTACGAAGGACAAGGCGGCCCTGGAGAAGGAATACAAGGACAAGGGCATCAATGACTGGGTGAGCTACTTCAATGACCGGGACCGCTTCGACTTGAACGAGGCCAGACCCCAGGTCGGCGCCTGGCTGATGAAGCAGCCCATCACCGCAGGGGAGATGTTCACCATGGAGCGCAACCCCTACTTCTGGGCCGTGGACGAGGAGGGCCAGCAGCTCCCGTACATCGACAAGATCACCCACCGCCTCTTCGGCTCGGCGGACGTGAGGAATATGTGGGTGCTCAACGGCGAGATCGACTTCCAGTACCGCCACATGACCTTCAGCGACTTTACGCTCTACAAAGAGGGCGAGCAGAAGGGTGACTACAAAGTCTTTGTGGGGGTCGGCGCCTCGCATACCGCCATGCAGGTCAACCACACCACCAAGGAACCGAAGCTGAACGAGTTCTTTAACAACCGCGACGTGCGCATCGCCCTCTCGCATGCCGTGGACCGCTCCGTGATCAACGAGGTAGTGTGCGAGGGCCTGGCCACGCCGCGCCAGTACAGCCCCATCGGCTTGTCTCCGCAGTACTATCCGAAGCTGAGCAACGCCTATATCGAGTACGACCCGAAAAAGTCCAACGAGCTGCTGGACAAGGCCGGGTACGACAAGAAGGGGGCCGATGGCTTCCGGCTGTGGAAGGATGGCAGCGGGCCGATCAGCTTTATCATCGAGGGCACCGACCAGACCGGCACCGTCGGCGAGGATGCGGTGTTGGTGGTCTGCAAGTACCTGGCCGACGTGGGGATCAAGGCCACCTACTATTATGCCGAGCGCGCGCTCTACACCCAGCACTACCAGTCCAACGAGATCGAGGCAGCGAGCTGGGGCGGCGACCGCACCGTGCTGCCGCTGGTGGCGCCCATCATCTGGATCGGCGAGCAGCCTGACCGGCCCTGGTGCCCCGGCTGGTGCTACTGGAGAACTGACAAGACCAGCCCCACTGCTATGGAGCCGCCGGCCGGCCACTGGATCCGCGACATCTGGGACATCTGGGACAACCAGGTTTGCAAGGAGCCAGACGCCAAGAAGCAGACCGAGCTCTTCTGGAAGATCCTGGACATCTGGGCGGAGGAGCTCCCCTATCCCACCTGGATCGGCGAGCAGCCCATGCCGTGCATCGTCAAGAACGGCTTCCGGGGCTACCTGCCCGGCATGCCTCTGGACGACCCCACTGGCGACGAGAACCTGCTCAACACCGAGACCTACTACTGGGAGAACCCGGAAGCGCACGCGTAACAGCAAGACAGGGGGCGGGAGACCGCCCCCTGCTGCATTCTCGGCCCCAAGCCCTCCAGAGGCTCGGCGACCCCGCAACGGCCTTGCGCGACCAGTTGACAGATTCGCATTCTGCCTTTATACTTGAGCAAGGTGAATGCTCGTTGGAAGCGCACCGCTGGGCGGCGGTTTCCCCCGATGACGTGTGGATGGCTTGACCGCGCTTCCCCTTTCGCTGCGTCCACCCGTTCGCCATCCTGGCCACCTGGCGCGTGCTGTGCGTAAAGGAGGTGTGACTAGGCGTAGATGGTGTCGGCGACATGTCTCATCGGTCAAGAGTTTTAGCCAAAGGAGGCCATTCGATGCAGAGTGAGAAGAAACTCAATCGTCGGGAATTCCTGACCTGGACGGCTGTTTCGGCGGTGGGCATGGTGGCGGCGAGCTGCGCTGCGCCCACGCCCGAGACCATCGTGAAAGAGGTTCCCGTCGAAAAAGTTGTAAAAGAGACTATCGTGGTTGAAAAAGAGGTCGCCGTCGAAAAGGTGGTCAAAGAGACGGTGGTGGTGCAGAAAGAGGTGGCGGTCCAAAAAGAAGTCGTGGCGACCGCTGTGCCCACCAAGTTCACCGAAGCTCCCATGCTGGCCAAGCTGGTCGCGGAAGGCAAGCTGCCCCCCGTGGACGAGCGGCTGCCCGTCGAGCCGTGCGTCATGGTCGGCCAGGAAGGGATCGGCAAGTATGGCGGCGCCATCCGCCGCTGCTTCAATGGCACATCGGATAGCACTGGCCCCAGCAAGCACCGCGACCGCGGCCTGATCTGGTTCGACCGGAACTTTCAGATGCAGCCGCGCATGTGCAAGTCCTGGGCGGTGAACGCGGACGGTTCCGAGTGGACGTTCAACCTCCGCAAGGGCTTGAAGTGGTCGGATGGACACCCCTTCACCCAAGCCGCCCTTACCTGGTGGTGGGAAAACGACCGGATGAACAAGGATATCGTTCCGTCCGGCAACCCTGGCAGCAACTGGGTGAGCGGCCCCAAGAACACCCCATTGACCATGACCGCGCCCGATGACTATACGGTCATTTTCAAGTTCGCCCACCCCAAGCCGCTCTTCATCAACGCCATCGGCCGCCAGCATCCATTCATGCCGGGCCATTACATGGAGCAGTTCCATATGGCCTTCACCAAGGACAAGACTGGCCTGGAGAAAAAGTACAAGGACGGCGGGTTCAACGACTGGCAAGCCTACTATAGCAACCGCAACACCTGGTACTATAACCCCGATCGCCCCGATATCGGCGGCTGGGTCGCCAAGAACGCTCTTTCCGAAGAGCTGTTCATCATGGAGCGCAACCCCTACTTTTGGGCGGTGGACGAGCAGGGCCAGCAGCTCCCGTACCTGGACAAGGTGACCCACCGGCTGTTCAGCAGCGGGGACGTCAAGAACATGTGGGTGATCAACGGCGAAATCGACTTTCAGGCGCGCCACATGGGCTTTGCCGACTTTACGCTCTACAAAGAGAGCGAGACCAAGGGCGATTACAAGGTCTTTGTGGGCACCAGCGGTTCGCATACGGCGCTGAACACCAACCACACCACCAAGGAGCCCAAGCTCCGCGAGTTCTTCCAGAACCGCGACGTGCGCATCGCCCTCTCGCTGGCGGTGGACCGCGACGTGCTTAACGATATCTTGTTCGACGGCATGGCCACGCCGCGCCAGTACAGCCCCATCAGCATGTCGGCGCAGTTCTACCCCAAGCTGAGCAACGTCTATATCGAATACGACCCCAAGAAGGCCAACGATCTGCTGGACCAGGCGGGGTACGACAAGAAGGGCCCCGACGGCATCCGGCTGTGGAAGGATGGCAGCGGGCCGATCAGCTTTATCATCGAGGGCACCGACCAGACCGGCACGATCAGCGAGGACGCCGTGCTGGTGGTCTGCAAGTACTTCGCCGACGTGGGCATCAAGGCCACCTACAGCTATGCCGAGCGCTCGCTCTACACCCAGCACTTCAACGCCAACGACATCGAGTCGGCCTGGTGGGGCGGCGACCGCTCCGTGGTGCCGCTGGTGGCGCCGTGGATCTGGCTCGGCCGCCAGACCGACCGTCCCTGGTGCAATGCCTGGACCTTCTGGTACAATGACCCGACGGCCCCCAACGCTGAGGAGCCGCCGGCCGATCACTTTGTCCGCAAGATCTGGGACATCTGGGATAACAAGCTTTCTCTGGAGGTCGACGCCAAGAAGCAGACCGAGCTCTTCCACCAGATTCTGGACATCTGGGCGGAGGAGCTGCCCTATCCCTGCTTCCTGGGCGAGCAGCCCGCGCCGGTCATCGTCAAGAACGGCTTCAAGGGCTATCTGCCCGGCCTGCCCGTGGACGACCCGGTGGGCGACGAGCACCTGCTCAACACCGAGACTTACTATTGGGAGAACCCGGAAGCGCATGTGGCCTAGCGCACAGACGCAAAACAGGGGGCGGGAAGCCGCCCCCTGTTGTCGTTTCTGCCATGGTGGCGCAATCCTCCTGGATTGCGTGCCGCCCGCTAGCGCACCCACAACCCAGAGGGTTGTGCTACACTGCCCGTCCGCACCCCGTGGCGCACTCCTCCCGGATTGCGCGCCGCCCGCCGGCCCACAACCCAGAGGGTTGTGCTACCCCTGAAGCTCAGGGTGCTTGGAGCACCTGCCCCGGCAAGACGCCGCGGTGATACCCCCCCGCGATGACGACGCGCCCATTCACCAGCACGTAGGGGATGCCCGCGGGGTATTGGTGCGGCTCCGCAAAGGTGGCGCGGTCCTGCACCGTGGCCGGATCCAAGAGAACGACGTCGGCCCAGCAGCCGGGGCGCAGCAGGCCGCGCTGAGCTAGCCCCAGCTTGGCCGCGGGCAGCCCCGACATGCGGTGGATCGCCTCCTCCAGCGAGAGCACTCCCTGCTCTCGGACATAGCGGGCCAGCACCCGCGGGAAGGTGCCATAGTTGCGCGGGTGGGGCTTGCCCTCGCCCAGCGGGCCATAGGAGGCCAGCGAGTAGCCGTCGGAGCCGATCATCATCTGGCCGTAGCGCAACTGGGCGCGCAGGTTCTCCTCGCTCATCTTGAAGCGGATCATGCTCGCGTCGGCTTCCGTCTCGGCCACGATCGCGAGCACGGCGTCCACCGGCGCCAGGCTCTTCTCGGTGGCCAGTTGGGCGATGTGCTTGCCCTCATACGCCGGCGCCTTGACGCAGCGCGAGATCACGGTCCCTTCCCATTCCGCCTCGCCCTCCGCCGGGTCCATGTCGTCCAGCACCTCTTGACGGATCTTGGCCCGCGTGGCGGGATCGGCCAGCCGGGCCAGGAGGGCCTGGGCGCCGCCCTCGTGCGCCCAGCCGGGGAGCAGCGCGGCCAGCCCGGTGCTGGAGGCGACGTAGGGGTACATGTCGGGGGTGATATCGATGCCGCGCCGCCGCGCCTCGTCCAGCATCTCGAGCCCCACGGCGGATTTGGGCCAGTTGGACTTGCCGTAGGCTTTATAGTGGGCGACCTGGACGGGCAGCCCCGCCTCCTGGCCGATGGTGATGGCCTCGGCCAGGGCAGCCAGCAGCGTCGGCCCCTCGCCGCGGATGTGGCTAAAGTAGAAGCCGCCGCGTGGCGCGGCCACCTTGGCCAGGTCGACGATCTCTGCTGTCGTCGCATAACTCCCTGGCGGGTAGATCAGCCCGGTGGAGATGCCCCAGGCCCCTTCGTCCATCGCCTGCGCCACCTCAGCCTGCATGGCGGCGACTTGGTCGGGCGTGGGCGCGGCGGCGGTGTGCCCCATCACCTTGTTGCGGATGGTCCCTTGCCCCGCCAGCGGCACGACGTTGACGGCCAGCCCCTTGGCGCGCAGCCGGTCGAGGTATTCGCCGAAGGACGACCACGCCCAGCCCAGGATCGCGCCCGCGCTGCCGGCGCTGCGGAGGTGCTCGGCGCGCTGGGCCTCGCTGATCGGCGCGGTGCTGGAGCCGCACATGCCGATCACCTCGGTGGTCACGCCCTGGCGCACCTTGCTCTCCGCCAGGGGGTTGATCGGCAGGGTCGAATCCGAGTGCGAGTGCATGTCGATGAGCCCCGGCGCCGCGACCAGCCCCTGGGCGTCGATGACCTCGCCGGCCGTGGCGCCCTCCAGCCGGCCGATCTCGGCGATGCGCCCCTCGGCGATGGCGATATCGGCGGCATAGCCCGGGCCGCCGCTGCCGTCCACGACCTTGGCGTTGCGGATGAGGATGTCGAGCATGGGTGTGACCTCCAGTAGCCGGAAGACCCTAAAGGTTTCAGAAAACCTTTAGGGTCTCTCTCATTCGAACAAGAACACCGACTTGACGTGCCCTTCGACGCCCTTGTAGAGCTTGTCAAAGGTCTCCTGGCCCTGCTCCAGGGTGACGTACTCGGAGATCAAGGGGTCCACCTTGATCTTGCCGGAGGCCACCAGGTCCACGCAGGCCTTGAACTCGCCGTTGGAGGCGCAAGAGCCATAGAGGGTGATCTCGCGGGTGACGATGCTCTGCAGGTCCACGTTCACCGTGGGCGAGACGTTGCCGATGAGCGTCAGCGCGCCGCCCTTGCGGATGGCGCCCAACGCGGTGGCGATGGCCGAATCCACGCCCACCGCCTCGATGGCGGCGTCGGCGCCAAAGGGCGCGGTCTCGGCCCGCAGCCGCGCCGCGAAATCGGGCGAGTTGGTCTGCAACACCACGTCGGCGCCGAGCTGCTTGGCCATCTCCAGGCGCGAGGCCACCAGGTCGGTGACGATGACCTTGCCCGCGCCCTTGAGGCGGATGCCCTGCAGCGCAAAGAGGCCGACGGGCCCCGCGCCGGTTATGAGTGCATTCTCCGGTTCCCAGAACGAACGCTGGCCGACCTCCCGCACCATCTCCCAGGCTTTCGCGACGACCGTCGTCGGCTCAAGGAGGACGCCGAGGATCCCGAGATCGGGGTCTACTTTCATCGCGTACTCGGGTTCGATCCTCCACCGCTCGGACATGAACCCGTCGATCTCCTTGATGCCGCGTTCAGTGTAGAGGCCGTTGGCGCACATATCCCACTCCCCGACCGCACAGTTCGGGCAGGGGACCGGGTCGGGGCGCCGGACGATTCCCACCACCAGATCCCCGGCTTTCAGCCCCGACCTCGGTCCGGGATCGATGACGCGGCCGAGCGACTCGTGCCCCAGAACGAGCCGCGATTTGCCCGGAGGCGCCCAACCGTATTTTCCCGCTACGATCTCGGCATCGGTCCCGCAGACGCCGACGGCGATCGCGCGCAGGCCGTCCATCCAGTCGGACGGCCGGCCCAGCGGGTCGTCGCCGGGGCCGTTGAAGACGTCGGAGAGGAGCAGGGCGTCGCCGCCGCCGTGTCCGCCGGTCCCCTCGGGGATCTCGACCTCCTCCACACCGGAGAAGTGGCGCTGCACGGTGAGGCGCTCGCCCTTGTGGCGGTCGCCGATGGCCTCGGCCATGGCTGAGGGGTCGATGACGACCTTGCCCTCGTCGTCGAGCAGGACCGCTGCGCGCTCGACGACCTCGAGCTCGGCGCGTCCCTCGGTGCCGTTGACCGCAACGC